>Ga0307428_1000004_pt1 | contig 275201 bp, 271 predicted proteins | sample SalMarWE160240MG_FD_202161 | JGI IMG/M metagenome (GOLD analysis project Ga0307428, IMG submission 202161) | Salt marsh sediment microbial communities from the Plum Island Ecosystem LTER, Massachusetts, United States - WE1603-240 | ecosystem: Environmental > Aquatic > Marine > Intertidal zone...
ATCCATGTTATACGCCTGCAGTTACAAACTGATTAAGAGGAGCCCAGGAATGTAAAAAAATTATTAGAAAGTGGTTACAAAATGGTTACAATTGCGTAAAATCAAGCAGTCAAGTATGAAAGTCCAGTGCTATTGCAGCGAGGTAGTTATCTTCCCACTGTAGAGAAATTTTCCCTTGATACAAACAGCCGAAGCCTTTGAAGACTTCGGCTGTCATAACTCGGGAGGGGGCAATTTATAATGAAGCTAGTCTGGTTTTGACAACAAGTATCCTACACTAGCCATGTTGAGGATAATCTTCGGGTTACTGGGTTCTGGTTCGATTTTTTCCCGTAGGCGGCGGATATTAACCCTGAGATTTTCTGTAGCATCCGGGTAATCATCACCCCAGACTGATTCTGCAAGTCTATGGTAGGGCACCACTTGACCTGCATTTTTCATAAGAGTATAAAGGATTGAACCTTCAGTCCGAGTTAGACTTATCTCTCTTTCACCACGACGTAGCTGCCTTGTAGACGGGTCAAAGTGCAATTGTCCACAGACCAAGGGCACCTCTTGCTCAAATGAATCTCGTCTCCGTACCAGGGCTCTTATGCGTGATAGAAGCTCAAGCTGCCGGAAAGGCTTTACCATATAATCGTCTGCTCCCCATTCCAGCCCCTTGACTATATCAGATTCATCCGCCCTCACAGTCAGAATGAGGATTGGAACATCAGAGAAAAGGCGAATCTGCTGTAAAACCTCGAAGCCGCTTATGTCAGGGAGCCCTAGGTCAAGGATGACAACATCAGGATTTTCACTCTCTACCAACTGTAGCCCCGTCTCTCCTAGATGAGTGGAGACTGCTTTAACCTCAGGCCAGCGTATCTTAAAGGAGAGGGTAATAATCTCTACGATTTCTCGGTCGTCTTCAATAATCAGAACTTTCATCGTTTCACCTTGGTTCAGCTTCTTCTTTTGTAAGGCTGTCAGATTCTAAGGGTACAGAAAAGCCGAACGTGCTACCAGCACCTCTCTTGCTTTTCACCCATATTTGTCCTCCGTGAAGTGTTACAAAACTTTTAGCAAGAGCTAGACCTAACCCTAGTCCACTGAAACGCTCCCTATCTCTTGGCAGCCGGTGATAAGGGTCAAATAGCTGCTCCTGCTCCTGCTTGCTTAAACCGCGGCCCGTGTCCTGAACCTCTACAACCAGATTAGCTCCATCTACCTTGCCTCTCACGAAGATTGTGCCTCCCTTGGGAGTAAATTTCAAAGCGTTGTTTAGGATATTTTGTATGACTTGTGTGAAACGGTCTAAATCAACCTGGATCGTAGGCAGAGAAGGAGGTAACTCCAAAGCTAAGTGTTGTCCTTTTTCCGAAGCTAACGGTATCGCATCGGCAATTATCTCTTGTATCGTCAGCACGGGATCTATTGGCACACGGTTCAGCGTGAGCGTACCTATTTCACTCTTTGCAAGGTCAAGAAGTTCATCAATCCTCCTGTTCAGATTTAATGCACCCCGATGAATGCTCTGTGACAAGCTTACAACGGGTTCCTCTTTAATTTCTTCGAGCAGCAACTCGCTCGCCGCCAGCACTGGAGTAATCGGGGTTTTTAGCTCATGCGCTAGTGCCCTAGTGAATTTGACTCTTCGGCTCATCTCGGTTTCTACTTCCAGCCTCATCTCTCTTTCCCGTTCGTATTGCTGCCGTATCATTGCTGCAGACTCCTCTAGCACTGCTAGCATACCATTAATTGTCTGTGCCACTATTGTCAGTTCATCAGATCCCGTTATCGGTAGACGCGTTGATGGGTCGCTGGTCTCAGTAACACTTGCAATACCCTTTATAAGTTGAGTAAACCGAGAGAAGACCTGCTTCTGCAGTATCAGGAAAACTACTCCGGCACTGAGAAGACCAAGACCTAAAACTATTAATATATAATAAGCAACATTAACCTGGCCTTGCCGATAGATATCTCTGGGCACATCTACTCGCAGTGCGAGAGCGGGGTTTCCATAGATGTCCTCTATCAATGCGTATCCAGCGACATACTGTGTATCCAGCGGTTGGGTGAAAACGGGCGTCCCTGCCAACAAAGGTGCCAAGGCTTTGGTGAAGTCAGGATACATATCTAAATCACGAATGGGGCGCATGTATATACGAAGAAGCGTTAGTTGAGTCAGGCGCTCTATTTCTACAGAATCTAGGTAGCGGCCGAAAATGACCGTGCCTCTAGCCGGTCCCTTATTCTCACTTGTCAGGATAGGCCGTGAGACAATGAGCATCGGGCCTTCCTCGAGAAGGATAATCCCTGATTTACTAGCCTCCGTTCCAGATTGCTCTAGGAGCGGACGATTGTCAGAAAGATATTTTCTCACGCTCGGCGAAATTGGTATTTCCTCTTCATTTTGTAGGTCAACAGCCTTGCCAAAAACGGTCTGGCCAGAGGAATTGATAAACAACATTAAGTTAAGCCTCAAGGTGAGGAAAGTCTCCATAGCAAGATTCGATTGTATATACTCGTAGTCGCTGCTCTCAATGAAGGCGTAAGTATCATCCCACGATGACCGATCAAGTGTCAGGGCCTCTAAATGCGAGATAACATGATACAAAGTACTCAGCACTCGTTCTACATTCTTGTGAGTCTCATGCTCCTCGATTTCTTTCAGATTTTCTAACAAGACAAATCGTGAAGCGATATACACAGATCCAACGAGGCAGACTACTACGACGCCAATAATTAGCAGGGCTTTTTTACGTAGTGTCATACTTGAGTCACTCCCTACTTGATTGTAGCACCTGTTATGGTAACCATCAAGAGTTATAAAAGTGTTGGATAATTAGAAATGGAAATTAAGGAAACCAATACCTCTTATAGCTAATTCTGGCACTTGCCTTTACCCTTACCTAGTGTCACGCTTTCATACTATCCTTTGGTACACTGTGACCGACAGCTGTCCTCCCACACTTGACTGCTTGATTTTACGCAATTGTAACCATTTTGTAACCACTTTCTAATAATTTTTTTACATTCCTGGGCTCCTCTTAATCAGTTTGTAACTGCAGGCGTATAACATGGATTCTGAAATAGCGATGAGAGCAATGCTTTTTGGCAGAAAGACAACAGTGAAGACGCTAACTGAATCCTTAAAGGGAGTAGGAATCGAGTTGGTAAGCACTACTGAAGTGCCTGAGGTGATAACGCTACTGAAGCAAGAGCCATTTAGCTTAGTTTTGGTAGATAGTCTTGCAGAGCAAGCTGAGGCGGTCTGTCTCTATATCCGTGAGTTTGGGGCTATTCCCCTGGTGTTGATAGTCCATAAAAGAAACACAGATTGGGAGCTGCTGCGAAGGTTAGGTGCCGATGGCTTTTTGCCGACGGAGGCAAGAAGGGATGAGATAGCAGCCCGTTTGAGGGTGATTTGGCGCCGCTTCTTGCTGCCGGACACGTTGAGAAAATTGGGCCGGCGACCCAGCGCTTTGCGCTTCGGAGCAGAAGGGAATATGGGTGGAATCCAAGAGTTATCCCTTGGCGTACAACCTTAATAAAACCTTAACACGCTCTTTATGGGTAATTAATCAATAGTACCGTAAAATGAAAGTGAAGACTGGATGAGGTAATTGGGATGATGAAGGTTTTGAGCCGGTTAGTTTTGACAGTACTGGTCCTGGTTCTTGCCAGTCTGGCCTTCTTGTATTTCTCACCTGACTATAACCTTTATCTGGTTAGAAGCGAGAGCATGAGACCAGCCATCAATATGGGGGATTTAATAATCACCGGTCCCTTAGATGGTCCGATAAACGGAGAGGTAAAACCAGGAATGATTGTTACCTACCAATATAAGAAGGGAAATGTCACCCACAGGGTGCTCTCAATTGACGGTGAGACACTGGTAACCAAGGGTGACGCTACTGAGGACCCTGACTCATGGCCAGTTGTCCTGCCAGATGTTAGAGGCATTTACCTGTTCAAGATTCCCTATGTGGGCTTTGTGACTAATTTCGTTCGAACCAAACTCGGTTGGTTCCTGATGATTATTATTCCAGCAGCATTGCTTGTTGGCTGGCTGGCTAAGGATATAGTCAAGGAGGCACTTAGCGATGCTTAATATCAGCGCAAAAAACAGGGAGGTGATGCTTATTGCGGAATGACACAGAACAAATTCAGAAAGACCGATAAATACCAAACCTGAGCACTTTATAGAAAGGAGAAAAAGGAGGAAACATGAAAAAGATACTTGGACTAACAGTCGCAGCCTTACTTGTCATGGGGCTGGTCGGTGGTGGCACCTGGGCTTACTTCAGTGACCCTGAGACTATGACTGGCAACACCTTCGCCGCCGGGACGCTGGACCTAACAGTTAACGCTGAGAATCCCTGGACAACCGGAGCTATCAGTGTATCGGATTTATGGCCAGGTAAACACTCAGGCAATACCACTATAACCTGCACCAATACGGGTAACCTGGAGGGTGACTTGTGGCTCAGGATAAGAGGTGTTACCCCCGGTGAGGGAGATACATCCGTTCTCGGAGCTTCGTCTGAGCCTGAAGCGGTGGCAGAGGGTTATCCCGGGGCTCAAACGCCTGTTACTAACATCGATACCTTACTTACTCTCAACTGCGAGGTTGATTCAGTTGCAGCCGGCTTAAATAACGTTACGCTTAATACCGCGAACACAACTGCCTGGGAGAAGATTAAGGACAACTGGACGAGTGGAACCGTCGCAATTGAACTAGGCGCCACACTTGGTACTTCCGCCGATAATAATGTTCAGGGTGACAACTGCACCCTTGACATCGAACTCTACCTGACGCAGACGGATGATTCATCAGTGCTACCTTAATGTTTGCTGAGTAGGTAAGTAATGACCAAAATGCTGAAGTTAAGAGAAGGGGGCTGAGAAGCCTTAGAGGTCTCAGCTCCCGGTAGACCTGAGAGATAGGAGGTAAGGAAGGGTGCCGATGAAGAGGATACTGGGTTTGACTATAGCCTTCATGCTCTTAATCGGTATGGCCGGCATCGGTACCTGGGCTTACTTCAGCATTAGGAGGCAGCGAGTCAGCCAATATAGACGACGTGCTGAGCGTCATTAATCAGTGACTTTGGTACGGAGAAAAATGAGTAAACGATGGCAGATGAAGGAAGCCACACGCATCGTCAAAATTGGTGGATATGCAGCTAGACTGCTTATAGCAGTGATAATAGGTTCGGCTCTGGTTGGCTTTTTGCCAGCTAGAGTTCAGGCTGATGATGGCAACCCTGTGAACCTGGAGCTGGATGGTGAAGGGGCTACGCCCTGGAACATAACTAATATTCAGCCTACCGATAACGGCACTGAGGTAGTTACGCTGCATAATGCCGGAAGCGCGGATGGCTTTGTTACCATATGGCTAAGCGATATCGTCAGTAATGAAGGCATAAACCCGGAATCTGAGACGGGTGACACCGCAGAACCAGGCGAGCTTACTGCCCACTTACTACTTGGTCTCTCCGGCAATAGATTAGGCACCAATTTGAACCTGCCAATAACTACAAATAGGTTCCCTCAGAGTGCTTCTGATGCGGACTATATTGAGGTAATACCTCTCAAGACCGGTGAGACTGTTGACCTGCAGTGGGAATGGGATTTACCTGCTGAGACTGGTAATGAGGTTCAGGGAGATAACATATCTTTTACGATAAACTACCTACTCAGGGAATGCGAAATTACCGATGTGTCTGAAGTTGTCTCTGCTAATGGTACATTTACTGAAGAGGTTACCGTGACACCTGAGGGCACTAGAGCTGAAATCACCATCGAGGAAGGTACCAAGGGTATGACCGAAGAGGGAGAGCCTCTCAGCGAAATATGGATAATGGAGATAGACAAAGAGCCATCAGCCCCATCAGAAGATACTACTACTGTTGGTTTCCACTACGACGCTGGGCCGCATGGGGCTTACTTTGACCGGCCGATAACTCTTACCTTTACCTATGGCCCTAACGATATACCTGAAAGAGCTAGAGCAGAAGACCTAGTCATCGCTCTGTGGGATAAGGATGCTGGCAAGTGGGTTGAACTTGAGGGCTGCACCGTTGACCCTGTGACCAACACCATCACCGCCGAAGTAAGTCACTTCAGAAGATACACCATTATTTCCCCTCTCCCTCCTCCTCCGACACCACGTCCAGGACCCTACCCGGAACCACCTCCACCTGACGTTGGTGAAGAGGAAGAGGCTGTCAAGACCGTCCTGGAGACAAATATGCTAGGTGATGAACGGAGGGTAGAAACTGAAGCCGATGGAACACTTCGCGAACCCTTAACATTAACCGACCCCAATAGCCATTTCGTTATTGAGGTTGATAGTGGCAATAAGATAACCAGTAGTGATGGCATACCAGTAACCCGATTAGAGTTATCGGTGTTTGAAGAATCAATAGCGCTTCCAGGTGACATAGTAATACTCAGCCCGATATACAAAGTAACTGGCTATATTAATGGGTTGGAGATACCCCGGATTAATTTCGATTCGCCAGCCAAGCTCACCATCCTTTACGACCCAGGAGATTTACCAGAAAATGTATTTCCACCATTTGTTGCCTACTGTACTGTTGACCAAGGTTTGATGCCAATAGAACCACCCCCCGGTTCAACGGTCGAGATTGGCAAAGCAAAAGCGCAGATAAGCCACGCGTTATTATTTGTCGTTGCAGCCAAACTCGTACCACCTCCACCGCCATTACCACCGAAGTTCGAAGTTAGTAACCTTATTATCAATCCCAGACAAGGTAAGATGGGCCAACCAGTTATCATTAGCCTTGAAATAGCTAATGATGGTGAAACTGTAGGTAGCTATCAATTGCAACTGAAGATAGATGGCATAGTCAGAATAATAAAAGAAATAACCCTTGCCGCCAAAAGCAGTGAGACAGTAAGCTTTGAAATCCATAACCTATCTGTGGGTAAGCATGAAGTGAAGGTCGCTGGCCTAGGCGAAAATTTCAGGATAGTCAGCACCGCAGTATTATCACCTAAATCAGCAATTGACTGGCTTACGCTTGACTTGAGTATAGGTGCAGGCGTGTGTGCGGGATTGCTCGCATTATACTTGCTCAGGCGAAGGTTGTAGTAGCCTACTATTGTGCAACCTGTGGGCTTGAAAAGGTGTACCTCACCTACTAACCAGTTTCACAATTCCATCGTGGGAGAGGGGCTGGCCAGATCTGGTACTGTGGAAGACCTGATGAACACTATCTGGAGTGTAGCACATTCACTTAGTGCTTAGTCTAGGTGCACTGCAAAAGCGATCTCGCCTGTTTGAGGCTCGATATAATAAACATCATTGCCAATTATAGCCAGGTTGACAGCGTGAAGAGTCTGGCTATGTGGCAGTTTAGTTTTAAAGAGCGCGTTGTACTCGCTCATCCCCATTACTTCAAATGAGACAATATAGCCATCTGCCAATGCCGCATTTTGCATCTCTCGGGCATAATCATCACAATCCACTTCGTTAGCAGGTGATTGAAGGCGAATTGTAGTTACACTCATCTTATTCTCCAGCCATCGCTTTAGCTCATCAAGGTCATTAAAGTTGCGCAACTCTACTGGTACCCTTTCGACCCGTTCACTATACTCCACTACAGGTATAGGTTTGTCAACATACTGTACAATAGGTTTTTCGACTATCTGATAATGAATCTTAGTCTCGGTGACTAGAATAGTTTGCGGTTCTATTCTATCTCTACTGACATATGCACCAATAAAGAAGGCTAAAACAAGTATTGTAACCGCTACTAGAGCCTTTAAAGCCTTAACAATTTTACTATTCGATTTGTTTCTCATCTTAAGGCTCCCTCCTTGTTCCACTCGCCGATTCCAGCATAGAGCTAGGAGGCGAAACAAAACCTAAATATTTATGGCAATTGTTCCCCTGTTTGTTCCGGTTTGAGTTTAGAGAAATCAGTTTACAACCACATCACACAACAAGCCGAAACCATCACAAAGGGGTCACAATTGGAGCGGGACACAACGAAAAGCTTTCATCCAAATATGATAGGCTGTTCACAAACCTATGTAAGAGCTGCCTGGTATTCTTCAGGTTCTTCGAGCTCTTCTATTTACCTTATCTAAGTAAATCAATGTTATTCGGACTATTGACAAAGTCTCGGAGGAGGATTAAACTCAATCCCAGCCATACTAAGTGACCGAAAATGACATGACATAGTCTTGGTTGAGATCTCAACGAGAAGAATGATGTCGCTAATGCCAGCTTTTGAAATAGGTTTACGGAATGCTTGGATGTTCGTCATTCCCTATGCGTATGTGCACTTCGGCCTGGGTCACCTCATTGTTGATAATAAATCAACCCTTTTCGTGTGGCCCTCATATACAAAATCAGAGAAGATATTTTTCGGTGTCCTGACGGTAACCTTTTTTGGTCCCTGGATTTATAGCATCTTCTTACCACTGAAGCTAGGTGCGGCTTGGTTATATAGTGGACTCCCTATTTATTTATTAGGCTTGATTTTCATCATTATGGCATTGTTAAGTTTCTCGACAACTCCGCTGGACGAACCGGTCACTAAAGGCATCTATCGCATTTCAAGACACCCAATGAACTTTGGCTTCTTCTTGGCACTTACCGGTATGGGCCTGTCCAGCGCTTCTTGGATTGTTCTCTTGTGTGCCATATTATTTCTAATCTTGCAGGGGAAAATTCTAGAAAAGGCAGAAGAACGTATGTGCCTCGAGAAATTCGGCAACGTCTACCTTGAATATATTAATAGAACCCCAAGATGGGTAGGACTGCCGAAACGGGGCGGTGAAAGATGAATGCATCTCTTTGTTTATTCAAATTCCTCACGCTTCGTGAATCTTAAGGGCAGATAACATTAGTCCATAGTGTTCTTCCACAATGCTTGAATGTGACAAAATTGCATAATGTCTCATAACCCAAGAAATATCTGCTATCAAGACTTCGAGGCATATTCAGCTATAAGAAGTTCCCTGTTTTCCCCACTCACTTCCTCTGGTGCACTTAACAGGTGTCGGCAACAATCAATCTGTTCTTCTAAGTTCTCCACGTCTTGTCTGGGGTAACGCCCGGGCAAAGAAGCCACCCATTTTTTCGCTTTCTAAGCTTATCCATATGCTTCCTCAAGCAATTCCTGATGAGTTCTTTTTCGACCAATTGTTTGTCACCTTGTTCCTTTTTTGCCAAATTTTTGCCATTTAAGAAATAGCCCTTATGCAAACTAATGCATAAGGGCTATTTTAGCTTCAAAAGATGGTGGGCGGTAGAGGACTCGAACCTCTGACCCCCTGCGTGTAAAGCATTCTTGATAAAAGGCGGAGGCCGCTTGCCTCCTTTAGTTCTATATCATAAAAGATTTTCTCTTCTTATTCAACAATATATACATAGGATTATAAAGACCCACATAAATTAAAAGGCTCGGTTAAAAACCGAGCCTTTTTTCAGGTATCAATAAATAATCTAACGCGTTTTAGGTACCATTTTCCTTCCACTCCTTTATATATATCCTTATTGTATAAGTTCTAATATTAAATGTCAATAGTACTTTTGGCTTTCTTATATTTAAACTCAATTATTCTTCCCTCGTTTCTACTCTCCTGAATTTTTCACATAAATCCATCAAATCTTTATCTCCATGGTATTCCTCAAATACTGGAAAAACTTCAATATCATCAACACTAATAGCGTGGTCTACTAGTGCCTTTTCTAATAATTGAAGCAACTTCCCTTTTTGATTTCTTAAAGCCGCAACCCCTGCTAAGTAACTACTCAGTGTCACTTCATCATCTAGAATTTTCAGGTCATTTTTCATCTCTTTTAATCTGCCTAGTCTCTTCAAGGAGATTGCACGATTTATTCTCGCCATCGCATTTGAAGGCTCTGAGCTAAGCACTGCTGTTGCAACATCAATAACTTTATCATCATCACCAGTATGCAATAAGAAATAGGTCTTGTAATCATCAGAGATTACATCACCTTCAAGGAATTCTTTTAAAACCTCCTTCTTATTCAGCCTTACTAGTGTATCTGCATAATCATAAGCCGCTTCAAAATCATCAGGGGCCTCTTCATATGTTTCTTTTATTGCTTCCAAAGCACTTTCTAATCCTCGTTTTTGCCTTATTAATGTTGCCTTGAGAGAAGCCGGCAAATGCGACCCAATGTCACTTACGAATACTCCCTCACCCTCCTCATCTTCCAAACTTATTATTTGGCTTATTCTTTCTTGCATCTCATTTATGTCTTCATCTATCAGACCATACGCCCTTTGTTCTTTTGATATACCAGATATCAATTTTTGCCTATCACGTGCCATCCATAGTGGATTTATCATTGGTTCTGGCAAACTGAGATTAGCCATATGATGTAATTCTGCCATAAATTCATCAAAACCAGGTATTTTCGCTATAAATACCTTATCTCTTTTTAGTAAATTACTTAATCGGTTTCCCCTCTCTTCCTCTGCATCTTGTTCACACCAATATATTCCTTGTTTAAAGTAATCATCATGCCTTACTAACAAATCCAACAGGTCCATTACAGATCTATCCCTGCCACTATACCCCACAACTATAAGCCCATATTCACGGGCAAACTGCAGGAATTTCTTTTTCATATTGGATTCCAGAGTCTCTAATTCTGACATTGTATTTTTAATATTTTCAAATAAGTAATCACCATGTAGTTTAATAATCTTCGGACGTGCAGACGTAATCCTTATTGAATTTACCGCAGAATCATGCGCGCAAACGATAGGCCTTAATTCTTCCGAATACAAATAACATGCTTCATTAAGTAAATCATCAAAGTTAGTCGTGAAAACTACATTAAAAACGTTGTTTTTTAACAAATTTGTTAAATACATATATCCTATACCTGGTCTTGCTGCTACAATCTTTTCTTCTACGAAAGCCCTCCTTAATTCCGCCCTATCGTACATAAGTTCAAACAATATAGAGTATTCATCTTCTGATTTATACCACTTTCCCTTTTCTAACCACTTCCTATAACTTATTCTTTTTCCCTCTCTACTGTGAAGTTTTCTCCTCCAATCATCTATCAATCCATTTGCACTAGTCACTCCTGATGTTATTGAAGCACCAGAGCCTAATAATAAACAGAAATTAGGAACATCTTGGTTTCTGGTGATTATCGCATCCATTACATGCTCCATTGTTCTTTCATTTGTATTTCCGTTCATTTTTCACCCCCATATTTGGCTTAAGACCCAAGCACAACACCGACACGATTCTACTACCAATACTAACCTAAGTCAAAGTCAATATCCGTTACAACTTCCTATGTTTTTCGTGTAAAATTCCAAAACTAATAAGAGGGAGCTAGTACTAGCTCCCCCAGTTCCGATTATTCTTATTACTTCACCAGCCGTCAAGAATAAAGGCTTTGCCCAGCTTTTAGCCGTTCTTGATTATGGGGAGGAAAAGATGGTGGGCGGTAGAGGACTCGAACCTCTGACCCCCTGCGTGTAAAGCAGGTGCTCTAACCAACTGAGCTAACCGCCCACGTGGCGCGCTTGGCGGGTCTCGAACCCACGACCTCAGCCTCCGCAGGGCTGCGCTCTATCCAACTGAGCTACAAGCGCCTTTCATTCTGGCTAGGTAATCCAGATAGGAAACTCTATTTTACTAGCAACTCCCTGGTTGTTACCCAGGTTTGGTGCCGAAGGGGAGATTTGAACTCCCACGCCCTTGCGGACACTACGCCCTGAACGTAGCGCGTCTGCCATTCCGCCACTTCGGCATGATAGACATAATAAACTCTATCTTATCTTGAAATATTCGTCAACTGTCAGAATTGGCTTGCCCTTCAACCTACCCTTAAATTGACCCGGCTCAGGGATACCGTTTAGAATATATTCTAATAATTACTAAAGAGGTGGCATATTGCATCAAAAGACAATACTGGATAATGGGATGCGGCTTCTCACCACTACTATGCCTCATACCCGCTCGGTATCTATCTGCTTCTTTATTGGAGTCGGCTCCAGATACGAGACTGAGGCACAAGCCGGTATCTCACATTTTATTGAGCACCTGTGCTTTAAGGGCACACCAAAGCGGGCAACAGCTAATGCGATTTCCACAGCCATAGAAGGAGTGGGCGGAATCCTTAATGGGGGCACCGACAAGGAATTAACCGTCTACTGGACTAAAGTGGCTCAACCCCACTTCCCCCTGGCTCTGGATGTACTGGTAGATATGCTACTCCACTCTAAGTTTGACCCTGTAGATATAGAGCGAGAGCGCCAGGTCATTATTGAAGAGATTAACATGACTAAAGATTCACCGTCACAGCAGGTCAACCTGCTCATTGATGAGCTTTTATGGCCGGGGCATCCCCTGGGACGCGACATCGCTGGCAATAAGGAATCAATGGCTGCCATTACCAGGGAGATGCTGCTTGACCACCTCAAAGGTCAATATCTACCTGATAATACGGTAGTTGCCATTGCCGGTAATATCCAGCACCAGGAAGCAGTAACTGCCGTGAGCCAAGCCGTAGCTCACTGGACTAACCAGCAGCCTCGCCCTGCATATTTGGCTTATAAGGAGCAAAAGAACCCACGGCTACAGGTTGAGAGAAGGGACACTGAGCAGGCCCACCTGTGCCTGGCGTTACCCGGACTGCCGCTCCTCCACCCCAAGCGCTACACCCTTGACCTGCTTAATGTCATCCTGGGGGAAGGGATGAGCAGTCGTTTGTTTACTGAAATCCGGGATAAATTAGGGCTTGCCTACAACATTCACAGCTATGTCGACCACTGCCTTGACTCAGGCGCAGTTACTGTCTATGCCGGGGTGGAACCTAAGAATCTATCAGTAGCTATCAAGGCTATCCTGGAGCAGTTTGCCCAACTCAAGGAACCAATCCCTGAATCTGAAGTGTCCAAAGCAAAAGAATTAGTCAAGGGGCGTCTGCTGTTACGTATGGAGGATACTCGCAGTGTTGTTGGCTGGATGGGAGGACAAGAGGTTCTCACCGGAGACATTCTTACTGTTGACCAGGTAGTTTCTATTATTGATGCCGTCACTGATGTCGAGCTAAAGCAGTTAGCCCAAGAGCTATTGGTAGGTAAGCATCTGCGCCTGGCTGTAGTTGGCCCGGTTACTGAGGACGAGCCTCTGGCAGATCTACTGAAGCTATAAGATAGTTTATCTACCTCACCCCCTTAATCCCCCTCTCCTTCAAAGGAGAGGGGGAAGAAAAAGAAAAGAGGGGCTTTCGCCCCTCTTAAACGCCCCATTATAGCTTCCAAGTATCCTCTAAAGCTCTATGTTTGCCCTCTTAATCTACTAAGGGCTTTATCTAGTTTCCTCTTTTGTATTCGGGCATCCTGAGGGTTTATGTAACGCTGGTCTGTGAGTCCTTCCCTACTCTTTTCCCCTATACGTGTTCCCTTCTTTCGAGCCATTTTATCAACCCCCTTTGGATTATCTCGTCTCTATTATATCACAAGGGTTACTTGATGCTAAGGGAGTCATAGAGGGGCGTTAGCCCCTCTGAAGAAACTAATTTCCCCTTCCCCTTATTAAGGGGAAGGGGAAAAAGGGGATAGGGTTAACAAACCCGATTAATACATACCCTCCATACCGCCACCGGGTGGCATTGCCGGCATCTTTTCCTTTTCTGGAATATCGGTAACCAGTGATTCGGTAATCAGAACCATAGCGGCGATACTGGCTGCATTTTCCAGGCTGGACCTTACCACCTTGGTCGGGTCAATAACACCCCTCTTCACCATATCACCAAACTCACCAGCTTCAGCATCATAGCCGACTCCGGGCGGACTTTTCTTGACCGCATCCACTACCACCGAGCCATCCTTACCAGCATTTATTGCAATCCGGCGGATTGGCTCCTCTATAGCTTTTCTCACAGCGTTAACTCCGGTAGCTTCATCGCCACTAACCTCTAGCTTATCCAGAACCGACAGAGAATTGAGCAAGGCAACACCGCCACCAGGCAGAATGCCCTCCTCTACTGCTGCCCGGGTAGCTGATAAGGCATCCTCAACCCGATGCTTCCTTTCCTTAAGCTCAACCTCAGTAGCCGCTCCTACCTTGATTACAGCTACCCCACCCGCCAGCTTCGCCTGCCTCTCCTGAAGTTTCTCCCGGTCAAAGTCAGAGGTCGTGTCCTCTATCTGAGTCTTAATCTGCTTGATTCTCCCCTTAATCGCCTCATCTGAGCCTTTACCCTCAACGACAGTAGTATTATCCTTATCCACAGTTACCCGGCGAGCCCGACCCAGGTCCTCCACAACCACCGAGTCCAGCTTGCGCCCCACCTCCTCTGAAATCACCTCACCACCGGTAAGAATTGCCATATCTCTCAACATTTCCTTGCGTCGGTCACCAAAGCCAGGGGCTTTAACCGCCACCACATTGATGGTGCCCCGCAGCTTATTAACCACCAGGGTAGCTAGGGCTTCACCATCCACATCCTCAGCGACAATAAGCAGGTTCTTTGATACCTGTAGTATCTTCTCCAGAGCCGGTAAAAGGTCAGATACCGCCGAGATTTTCTTATCAGTGAGAAGGATATAGGGGTCTTCTATCTCCGTTTCCATCTTCTCGGCATTAGTGATGAAATAGGGGCTAATATAGCCACGGTCAAATTGCAGCCCCTCTACATATTCCGTTTCATACTTTACACCTTTGGATTCCTCAACGGTGATAACCCCGTCCTTGCCTACCTTCTCCATCACCTCAGCAATTAAATCACCAATCTCCCTATCAACTGCGGTAATAGTTCCTACCTGAGCAATCTGTTCCTTACCCTTTACCTCGGTAGATACCCGTTTAATCTCATCAATAATAGCCCCTGTTGCCTTCTCAATGCCCTTCTTTAGCAACATGGGCTCGGCTCCAGCAGCTATATTCTTGAAGCCTTCCGTAATAATAGCGTGAGCCAGAAGAGTTGAGGTAGTAGTACCATCACCACAGGCATCGTTGGTCTTGGTGGCTGCTTCTTTAACTAATTGCACCCCCATGTTCTCAAAGGGGTCAGGAAGCTCGATTTCCTTGGCGATGGTAACCCCGTCATCAATTACTGATGGTGCCCCCCACTTCTTATCCAGCGCCACGCAATGTCCCTTAGGTCCCAGCGTTACTTTGACTGCGTCAGCTAGAGTGTCTATCCCTCTCTTCAGGGCGTGCCTGAGTTCCTCATCAAATACAATCTGTTTAGCCATTTTCCCCTCCTTACCTATACTAACCTGTTTTGTTACTTGGGCTTCTTAGCTTTGGGCTTCTTAGCTAGAATATCGCTCTCACGCAAGATTATTAAATCTTCATCATCAACCTTAATCTCCGTGCCTCCATATCTAGCATAAATCACTATATCACCCACCTTGACATCCATAGCTATCCGTTTTCCATCCTCGGATAACCTGCCCGGACCGACAGCCAGAACCTCCCCTTCCTGGGGTTTCTCCTTAACTGTGTCGGGCAAAACAATCCCACCCTTGGTCACCTCCTCCCTTTCAATCGGCTTGACCACCAGCCGGTCAGCCAACGGCTCAAGTTTAACCACCATTCTAGTCCTCCTTCCTCAAACTAAATTAACAACTCACCGTACTAATTTATTAGCACTCTCGCCCTTAGACTGCTAACTACTATATAATAGCGCAGATAGACATCTGCCGCAACTCAATAAATATTTATCTACAGCTAACAACAATAACTGAGAGACCTCCTGGGGCTCCAAAGCCCTTTATTCTCTGCAAAATGCCCTCTTTGCTATATATCGCTCTCATTTGAGATTGCTTATTAATCCTTTAATAACAATAATCTCAGGTGCACTAGGTTGAAGTGAAGCGGAGCGTTCTGCTATAATGTGGCGATGATTATTGACTTTCATACCCATATCTTTCCTCCCCGGATAAAGAAAAACCGAAGTAAATATATTGATAGCGATTCCTGTTTCGCTATTTTATATTCCTCTCCTAATGCCAAGCTGGCTACCGCTGATGAGCTCATCGCCAGTATGGATAAAGAGGGAATTGATATATCGGTCGTGCTCAATGTCGGCTGGACTACACATGAGCTATGTGTTGAAACCAACGACTACATCCTGGAGTCAGTTGCCCGCTATCCGAAGCGCTTGATAGGTTTCTGCACTGTTCAGCCCCTGTCGCTTGGAGCTGCCTTAGATGAAATTGAGCGCTGTGCTAAAGGGGGAATAAGGGGAGTCGGCGAAATGAGACCGGATATGCAGTTACTTGACCTCAGGGATGAGGAGGTGATGACGCCCCTTATTGAGGTAATAACCAGGCATAACCTAATCTTGCTTACCCATACCTCTGAGCCAGTAGGTCATGAGTATCCGGGTAAGGGAGGCATTACCCCGGATATTCTCTATCCCCTTATTACCAGCTTCCCTGATTTAACCTTGGTCTGCGCTCACTGGGGCGGCGGTTTACCCTTCTATGCTTTAATGCCCGAGGTAAAAAAGGCGATGAGCAACGTCTTTTTTGATACAGCGGCTTCGCCCTTCCTGTATAATCCTCAGATATATAATCAGGTTAGCCAACTTGTTGGTGCTGATAAGATTCTTTTCGGCAGCGACTACCCCCTGCTGGCACAGAGTCGCCTGCTTAAGGAGATTGAGTCTCTGGATTTGCCCGGGGAAACAGAGCGCCTGCTCCTATCCGGTAATGCCCAGAGGTTGCTGGGAATTAAAGGAGAGTCGGGCAAGGCTTGAGCTATGGAGCAAATTCGCTCTTTCATTGCTATTGAGCTGCCAAATAGATTAAGGCTGGAGCTTGGTCAGCTTGAGGCTCAGTTGAAATTGGGCAAGCAGCCCTGGGTGAAGTGGGTTAACCCGGATAGTATTCATCTGACGCTGAAGTTCCTGGGCAATATTGCTAGCGACAGGACTGGTGAAATAACCAGGGCAATGGAGGCGGCTGCCCAGGGAATACCTTCCTTCCACCTGGAGGTCAAAGACCTGGGAGTTTTCCCCAATTTGAAGCGAGTTCAGGTAGTCTGGGTTGGGATAAGCGGGGAGGTGGATAAGCTGGGTGAGTTTCAGCAACGCCTTGAGTCTAATCTGGCGTATCTCGGCTTTGCTCCTGAATCACGACCATTTACGCCCCATCTGACCCTAGCCCGGCTTCGCAACCAGGCATCTTTAGATGAGCGGCAAAGGTTTGGACAGCTTATAGCCGAAACCAGATTTGATGCCGGTAGTATTAAGGTAGATGCTATCAACCTGATGAGAAGCCAGCTTACCAGGGAAGGTGCTATTTATAGTCGGATTAGTTCGGTCAGGCTAAAAAACCTGCCAACAATTATTACTTAGTCGGTAAGAAAAGTGCTAATTATAAATAAATTAGCCCCGTCAGTCTGAAAAGCCCTTGCCAAGACTTACTGCTTAGTGTATACTGTAGAAAATTCGATTCCGGCTGGGAGGTGGACTCGTGGAACAATTTAATTTCCCTAAATGTCAGAAGTGCAAGACTGGAGACCTGGTGCCCCTATCCGATTTCGGCAGCCAAGGGGCCAATATTCATTACAAAGCATGGGTTTGCACGAATCCTGATTGCGGCTTCAACCTGAAAATCAGGAATGGCGATGTCTATATTGACGAACCCATTATGAGCGGAGCACTGCATAGCAACCGCTCCCGCTAAAGTATTTAGCGGCTGACTCTAAAGTCTTAGGTTATGGATAGTAAGTGTGCTTCCTCAAGTAGCTAGGCTGGGGGGAATAGCACTCAACCTTTTATTTCCACAATGGTGTGTAGGCTGTGGCAAAAGGGGTGATTTTATCTGCCACTCCTGCCGCAGCTCGCTACCTCGAATTATGCCTCCGCTTTGTCCCAGGTGTGGTAAACCCCAGTCCAGCGGTATACTCTGCTCAAACTGTGTTAGTTGGCAAGCCGAGATAGATGGTATTCGTTCCCCATTCCGCTTTGACGGAGTAATGCGCCAAGCCATCCATCAGCTAAAGTACAGAAACCTTAGAACGCTAGCGGCACCCCTGGCTCGGTTGCTAAACGATTATCTGATTACCAACCCTGTGCCTGGGGAGGTTCTGGTGCCAGTGCCACTACACCGGAAACGATTGAGGGAGCGCGGTTATAATCAATCCAGCCTGCTGGCCAGGGAGCTAAGCAAGCTCACCATCTTACCAGTAGTGGATAATTGTCTTATCCGACAGCGGCACGCTCCTCCTCAGACCCGGACATCGACTGTAGATGAGAGGCAGAGCAATGTAGCCAATGCTTTTGCCTGCGGTGACCAAAGGCTAAGGGATAAGCAAGTGCTGCTTATTGATGACGTCTCCACCTCTGGAGCTACCCTTGATGCCTGTGCTGCAGCCTTGAAAGCAGCCGGAGCTACATCAGTGTGGGGACTGGTTCTGGCCAGAGAGATTTAAAGGAGTCTAGAACGATGAAGGTCATAGGTCTTACCGGTGGTATAGGTAGTGGCAAGAGCACTGTATCACAGTGCCTGGCTGAACTGGGTGCCGTCATCATAGATGCGGATAAGGTCGGGCATGAAGCATTCAAACCTAATACCAAGGCGTGGCGCGAGGTAGTGACCACCTTTGGCAGGCAGATTCTTACTCCGAGTGGTGAAGTTGACCGTAAAAAGCTGGGGGAGATAGTGTTTAACGACCCTGAGTCTTTATCGAAGCTGAACCAGATAATGCACCCCCGGATGTATGACATGGTGAAAGACCGGATAGAGGAATACCGGCGACAGGGAGTAGATGTGGTGGTGCTTGAAGCTGCCGTCTTGATTGAGGCCAACTGGACTCCACTGGTGGACGAGGTCTGGGTTACCGTAGCCCCTGAGGCTACGGTGCCCGAGCGCATTAAAAAGCAGCGCCGGCTAGATGAGAAACAAACCTTGGCTCGCATCCGCTCCCAGCTACCTCAAGAGGAGCGGGTAAAGCATGCCGATGTGGCAATCAATAATGCTGGCGAGCTTGATGAGGTAAAGACAAAAGTAAAAGAACTATGGGAAAAACTTCACGCACAAAAAGATTGCGGCTAGGATGTTTACTTTTTAATTGCGCGGAACCTCAAAAAATACTTGACAAATATTAAAAACAGTGGTATTATGATAGTTTGACAGTTATGCCTCTTAAGGTTTTTTCCTTTATTTTATATCCAATCTTTTTATACCCCGCCACTAGCTGCGTGCCTTGTTTGGTATTATTACCTCGTTAATGCAAAATTCTGCGGGCTTGTTTGAGGAGTAGAGTTACTAAATGGTTTTTATGCCATCAGCAGACGTTGGAAGAATGATGTCTCCTGTTCCCAGAAAATCTTACGCCAAGTTACCCCAGATACTAGCCGTCCCCAATCTGATAAAAGTCCAACTAGACTCATTCCGCTGGTTTCAGGAAGAGGGGCTAAGGCAATTGCTGGAGGAGATATCCCCTATCAAGGACTTCACCGGCAATAGGCTGGAGATTACCATTACCGGCTACGAGTTCCGTGAGCCGCGTCACTCCGAGCAAGAGTGCTGTCAGCGAGACCTAACCTACTCTGCCCCCCTCTATGTTAAGACGAGGTTGCTGGTTAAGGGAACGGGGGAAATCAAGGAACAAGAGCTATTTTTCGGTGACATCCCCTTGATGACAACTAGAGGCACCTTTATTACCGGGGGAGCTGAACGGGTAGTAGTAAGCCAGTTGCTTCGTTCTCCGGGTATCTACCTCATCACTGACGAAGACCCCGCCAGTGGCCGTAAATTATGCCGTGCTAAGCTAATCCCCAGCCACGGAGCCTGGCTGGAGTTTGAGACTAGCCACCCAGATGTAATCTCAGTCAAGATAAACGGTAAACGGAAGGTTCCTTGTTCTACACTATTACGGGCTATTGGCTACAGTAGTGATGAGCAGCTGCTCAGCCTGTTCTCTGAAGAAGACACTTCTCCGGAGCACCAATTCGTCAGGTCAACTATAGAGCGTGAGCCTTCGGTTAGGAATCAGTCTGAGGCTCTGATTAGCATCTATAGAAAATTGCGTCCCGGTGACCCACCGAATATTGAAAATGCCAGAAAGCTAATAGACAATATGTTCTTTAATTCCCTGCATTATGACCTGGGGTATGTGGGACGCTATAAGCTCAATAAGCGGTTAGGGCTTGAAGATAAAGTTAAAGAAGACCAACGAACCCTGACCAGCGAAGATATTGTAGAGATAATCAGACACATCATTATGGTTAATAATGATAGTGACACCGCCGACGATATTGACCATCTAGGAAATCGGCGAGTGCGTACCGTTGGTGAGCTGGTTCAAAACCAGTTTCGTATTGGTTTACTACGCTTGGAGCGGGTAGCCAGGGAGCGTATGAGCACAGTTCCCACCGAATCAGCTATCCCCAGCGCCTTGATCAACATTCGCCCCGTAGTGGCCGCTATCAGGGAGTTCTTCGGCAGTTCACAGTTATCACAGTTTATGGACCAAACCAATCCCCTGGCTGAGCTAACTCATAAGCGCCGCCTATCAGCCATGGGACCAAGAGGGCTATCTCGTGAGCGTGCTGGCTTTGAAGTTCGCGATGTCCACTTTTCCCACTATGGTAGAATCTGCCCTATTGAGACACCAGAGGGACCTAACATCGGCCTCATCGGCTCTCTCGCCACTTATAGCCGGATTAACCGGTACGGTTTCATTGAGACACCCTACCGCCGGGTCATCTCCGAGGTGAGCAGTGACTACGAGGGGCTGATAGGTAAAACAATCAGGATGGCGGTACTTGATGACGAGGGTAAAACTATAGTGAAAGCCGGTACCACCACTACCCCCAAGCATGTCAGCCGGCTATCTAAGCTATCTCCCAGAATGGTAAAGGTGGTGCCTTTCGTCTCTGACGAAGCAGTTTACCTCTCAGCCGACGAGGAGGATAAATATACTATTGCCCAGGCTAATGCCCGTCTTGATGCCAATAACCAGTTTGTAGATGAAAAGGTTGAAGCCAGACTGAGTGGCCGCTACCTACGAGAGGTACCTGATAAAATTGATTTTATGGATGTCTCGCCCAAGCAGATATTCAGTGTCGCCACATCACTAATACCCTTCCTAGAGCATGATGATGCTAATCGCGCCCTGATGGGCTCCAACATGCAGCGGCAAGCTGTGCCGCTACTTTCTCCCAAGGCACCCCTGGTGGCTACTGGTATGGAAGCAGAAGCCGCCAAGCATAGCGGGCAGGTTCTGTTTGCTCAAAATGCAGGAGTGGTAACCTCGGTTACTGGCTTACACGAGGATGGTCAAAACAAAACGAAAATTGTAGTTACCATGGATAACGACAATACTGATACATACGAGCTAATGAAGTTTGTGCGCACTAATCAGGGAACTTGCATTAACCAGCGCCCTATAGTGAACAAGGGTGACCGGGTAGAGGTGGGACAGGTTCTGGTCGATAGTTCGTCTATGGAACAGGGCGAGCTGGCTCTGGGGCAGAATGTGCTGTGCGCCTTTATGAGTTGGGAAGGCTACAACTTTGAGGATGCCATCATCATCAGCAATCGCCTGGTGGAGAGGGATACGTTTACCTCTATCCATATTGAGAAGCATGAGGTAGAAGCCAGAGACACCAAGTTAGGGCCTGAGGAAATCACCAGAGACATACCTAATGTAGGTGAGGAAAGTCTGCGGGAGCTTGATGAAGAAGGTATTATTCGGATCGGTGCTGAGGTGGGTCCAGACGATATACTGGTCGGTAAAATTACCCCAAAGGGAGAGGCTGAGCTATCGGCTGAAGAGAAACTTTTGCGGGCTATCTTTGGTGAGAAAGCGCGAGAGGTGAAAGACACCTCGCTACGGGTACCTCATGGTGAGTGGGGCAAGGTGATTAATGTAAAAGACTTCTCTGGCGATGACCTACCCGCCGGGGTTAATAAATTGGTGCAGGTCTGGGTTGCCCAGAGACGGAGGATTGCGGTGGGAGACAAGCTAGCCGGGCGGCATGGCAACAAGGGGGTTGTCTCCATCTTAGCCCCAGCTGAAGATATGCCTTTCCTTCCTGATGGCACGCCGGTAGATATTATCCTCAATCCCATAGGCGTCCCATCACGTATGAATATTGGCCAAGTTCTGGAAACCCATCTCGGCTGGGCGGCCAAGATGCTGGGCTTCAAAGTCCTTACTCCTGTCTTTGATGGTGCCAATGACATTGCTATCGAGGATGCCCTGGCCAAGGCTTGGTTAGCCCAAAAAGCCGGGGCTGTTGACCTGGACCCTGATAATGAGAACACCACCCTGCAAATGGAAAAGGCTAAGGCATGGGTTGAAAGCCACGGCTACGACGGAGATAAGGTGTTCGGTGATGACCATAGTGGAGAGGCAAAGGAGGTCTGTCTGCGCCTGTGGCTCGAAGACTTCGGCATAGCTAGTCAAGACCTTAGCCCACAGGAACTGGAGCAGGTGGTGAGCAATGTCAGCGCTGAAAGGAACCTTCCCTCACCCATCATCGGCAAGGTTATACTCCGTGATGGACGCAGTGGTGAGCCATTTGACCACCCGGTAACAGTAGGCAGCATCTATATAATGAAGCTAAACCATCTGGTTGAAGACAAGGTTCATGCCCGCTCAACCGGACCCTACTCCTTGATTAGCCAACAACCCCTGGGTGGCAAGGCCCAATTCGGAGGCCAGCGCTTCGGTGAAATGGAGGTATGGGCGCTAGAAGCCTATGGCACTGCCCACAACCTTCAAGAAATTCTGACCATTAAATCAGACGACGTGACCGGTCGAGCCAAAGCCTATGAGGCCATAGTTAAGAACGAGGACATTCTCCAACCTGGTGTCCCGGAATCATTTAAGGTCCTGGTTAAGGAACTGCAAAGCTTGGGGCTTGCTATTGAGGTGATTAATGAAGAAGAAGAAAAGACAACCATCACCGGAGAAACTGCCAAGGTGCTTAAACTGCAAACAGAAATTGAGGTTGGCGAAGGCTTAACCGAAACCGAGGTAGAAGAAGAGAAACCAACCCCTGCTGAGAAAGCCCCTAAACTGGAAACAGAAACTGAAGCTGGCGAAGGCTTAACCGAAACCGAGGTAAAAGAAGAGGAACCAACCCCTGCTGAGGAAGCCCCTAAACTGGAAACAGAAACTGAAGCTGGCGAAGGCTTAACCGAAACCGAGGTAGAAGAAGAAAATGCTTGAAGTTAACGACTTTGATGCTGTTCGTATCTCTTTAGCTTCACCAGAGCAGATTAGAAGTTGGTCCTATGGCGAGGTAACCAAGCCGGAGACCATCAATTACCGCACTCTGAAGCCAGAGAGGGATGGGCTTTTCTGTGAGAGAATCTTTGGGCCAACTAAAGACTTTGAATGCTTTTGTGGTAAGTATAAAAGGATACGCTATAAGGGAGTTATTTGCGATAAGTGTGGCGTCGAGGTAGCCCAATCTAAGGTGCGCCGGGAACGGATGGGACATATTCAACTAGCCTGTCCGGTGAGTCACATCTGGTTTGCTAAGGGAGTACCCAGCCGATTGGGATTATTGCTTGACCTGTCACCAAGAAACCTGGAGCGTGTTCTATACTTCTCCCACTACATCATCACTACCATAGACGAGGAGGCACGCCAGGAAACGATTAAACAACTGGGTGAGAAGTACCCACTGGAAATAGCTGAGCACCAAGGGGCATTGGAGGCTAAAATCGCCGAGATGGGGCAAGCCTCAGTAAAAGAAGTAAACCAGCTCCGGCGAAAGTGGGAAGGGGAAAAGGCACAGCTCGAAGAGCAGCTTGCCATCAAGGTAGAACAGCTAAGAGACCTCCGCTTACGAGCACTACTTACCGAGGCTCAGTATCAGGAGCTGAAACAGAAATTTGGTCAGGTTTTTGAGGCTGGGATAGGGGCTGAGGCTATTTACCAACTAGCTAAGGGGATTAACCTTAATGAATTGCGCAACGAATTACTCCAAGAAACACGTTCTAATTCAGGTCAACGCCGCAAGAAGGCTAGCAAGCAGCTACAGGTAATAGAGGCCTTTCGCCGCAGTGGTAGCAAACCAGAGTGGATGATTTGGACTGTGCTGCCCGTATTACCCCCTGACCTTCGACCTATGGTTCAGCTAGATGGGGGCAAATTCGCTATCAGCGGCATTAATGACCTGTATCGACGGGTTATCAACCGTAACAACCGATTACGCCACTTAATGGAAATCGGGGCACCAGAAGTTATCATCCGCAACGAGAAACGGATGCTCCAGGAAGCGGTTGATTCACTTATTGATAATGGAAGAAGGGGACAATCTTACTCCACCAACGGCAATCACAAATTGAAATCACTCTCAGACATGCTCCGGGGCAAACAGGGGCGCTTCCGCCAGAATCTACTGGGTAAGCGAGTTGACTACAGTGGGCGCTCGGTCATCGTTGTTGGTCCTGAACTCAAGCTTCACCAGTGCGGCCTACCCAGACGGGTGGCTCTGGAGCTATTTAAGCCCTTTGTTATGCACCGACTAATAGAACAAGGCCTTGCCCACAACATTAAGAGTGCCCGACGGCTGGTGGAGAGAGCCAAGCCAGAGGTATATGACATACTTGAGGAAGTTGTCAAGGAACGGCCGGTGTTGCTCAACCGGGCTCCCACCCTGCACCGACTTAGCATTCAGGCCTTCGAGCCAGTACTCATTGATGGTAGTGCCATCCAGCTCCACCCCTTGGTATGCACTGCTTTCAATGCTGATTTTGATGGTGACCAGATGGCGGTTCACATCCCCCTTTCCAAAGCTGCAGTGAGAGAAGCTAGAGAGACGATGCTCAGCACCCACAATATTCTGCTACCAAGCTGTGGTGAGCCAATAGTAACCCCAACCCTAGATATGGTTCTCGGTTTCTATTACCTGACCACCATCAGACCTGGAGCCAAAGGGGAAGGCACCATCTTCGGCAGTTTTGAAGAGGCAAAGCTTGCCTATGAACTTGGTGCTGTTGACTTCAGCACTGAGGTTGAGGTCAGAGACCAGGAAAAAAGCCAAAGGATTAAAACTAGCATCGGCCGTATTCTCTTTAATGCGATTTTACCCCCAGAGCTAGGCTTCTACAACCAAGTAATTGACAAATCGAAGTTAAAGCAAATAGTAACCGATTGCTCCAAGCTACTAAATGATGAAGATATGGCAGTGTTACTCGACAACCTGAAACAACTGGGCTTCCAATATGCCACCAAATCAGGGACTACTATTGCTATGAGCGATATTGAGGTCCCTGCCAGCAAAGCAAAGCTACTAGAAGAGGCAGAGGCCAAGACTGCCACTATTGAAAACCAGTATCATCGTGGCTTAATCACTGAGGACGAAAGGTATAACGGTGTCATCGGGGTATGGACAGAAACTACTGACAAGATTACCGATGCTCTCTCTGAGAGCCTTGACCGCTCCGGTAGTATTTATATGATGGCAACATCGGGGGCAAAGGGGAATATTACCCAGATTAGGCAGATGGCAGGCATACGGGGTTTAATGACCAATCCCTCAGGTAGAATAATCGACTTTCCTATCAAGTCGAGCTTCCGTGAAGGGCTCAGTGTCCTAGAATACTTTATCTCTACCCACGGTGCCCGCAAAGGATTAGCCGATACCGCCCTGAGAACGTCAGAGAGCGGTTACCTCACCCGACGCCTTATTGATACCGCCCATGATGTTATTATCCTCGAGGAGGACTGCGGGACTGCAGAGGGTATGTGGATATCTGAACCACAAGAAAAGGAGCTACTGCCATCGTTTGCTGACCGAATAACCGGTCGGTTAGCCGCCAGTAAACTGGTTAAGCCTAAAACCAAAAAAACCATTGTTGACCGAAACGAGGAAATTGATGAGCAAAAAGCAAACGAAATCATTGCCGCTGGGATAACCAAGGTTCATGTCAGGTCTCCACTTAGCTGTCAGTGCAGACGGGGCAATTGCCAGCGGTGCTATGGCCGAGACCTCGCCCGAGGTCATCTAGTTGACCTCAACACAGCGGTGGGCATAATTGCTGCCCAGAGCATTGGCGAGCCGGGTACCCAGTTGACTTTACGAACCTTCCACACCGGCGGTGTGGCAGGGCTTGATATCACCAGCGGTCTACCGAGGATAGAAGAACTCTTTGAGGCAAGGCCACCTAAAGCTCCAGCAATCATCTCAGACATCAATGGCGTGGTTGAAGTGATTCAGAGCGATGAGGGAGAAAAGAGCAAGATTACTAGCTCTGAGGTATTCCGTGATGAATATTCACTGCCTGCCGGTTGGCAAGTTATGGTGGACGACGGTCAATGGGTAGACATAGGCACAGTGCTAGCCCGTCCCACCCCTGAGACCGAAGACTCGACTCGGCGAGATGAAGCCATACCACCATCAGTAGCCCTGACCAGTGAGACTCAACCTGTTCTGGCTGGTGTCGCCGGTCAGGTAGCCATTGAAGACGGGCAACTCTCAATCATATATGAGGAGAAAGAGGAGCGAGAGTATATTATCCCGGCTGCCACCCACCTTCGTGTTCAAACTGGAGATGTGATAAAGGCAGGACAGCAACTTACCGATGGCTCTATTAACCCACAAGAGATGCTGCACATTTTGGGCAGAGAGGCTGTCCAGCAATACCTGATAGACGAGGTGCAAAGGGTATACCGCTCCCAGGGGGTAAACATAAGCGATAAGCATATTGAAATTATCATCCATCAGATGTTGTCCAAGGTTCGTATTGATTCATCGGGCGACACCGAACTGGTACCCGGAGAGTTGAAAGACAGGTTCCAGTATGAGGACATTAATGCTGAGGTACTGGCTGAAGGGGGTGAACCAGCCACCGCCCACACTGTATTACTGGGTATAACTAGAGCCTCGCTGAGCACCAATAGCTGGCTGGCAGCTGCCTCTTTCCAGGAGACTACCAAAGTGCTGACCGATGCCGCCATCAAGGGGGCGACAGATAGGCTGGTCGGGCTTAAGGAAAATGTAATTATTGGTAGACTAATCCCCAGCCGCACCCCTGTCTCTGAAGAGGTGCCAAGCTTACCGGCTGGCGAAGAGTTCGGGGACCAAGAACCAAGCCTTATAGCTATCAGAACAAATGAAGCCGATGAAGCGGAGCTAGCTACCTAAAGGCTTCGCTGTATCACCGTTTGATTACTTTAAGTAATGGGGAGCCGTCCTGATTAAACCAGGGCGGCTCCATTTTTATTGTCGATTTATCCTGGCCCGGGTAAAGATATGGTATAATAACTCATAGGTTTTTTAAAGGGGGGAGGTTAAAATAGCTCGCATTATATCGGGTAAACCCAGCACTGAGGACATACCACTTGATGCCAGCCTGCGGCCACGGTGTCTTGATGACTTCATCGGGCAGAGCAAGGTCAAGGACAACCTGAACATAGCTATCGCCGCTGCCAAAGGTAGAGGCGAGCCGCTGGACCATCTACTACTTTATGGTCCACCCGGCCTGGGCAAGACCACCCTGGCTTATATCATCGCTGCTGAGATGGGGGTTAGCATCAGGATTACCTCAGGCCCAGCCATAGAGCGCACCGGAGACCTAGCAGCTATTCTAACCAATCTCCATAGTCAGGATATACTCTTTATCGATGAAATCCACCGCCTCAACCGGGCCATAGAGGAGATATTATACCCGGCTATGGAAGACTTTGCTCTGGACCTTATTATCGGCAAGGGACCCGGTGCCAAAAGCCTGCGACTAAACCTGCCCGCCTTCACCCTGATTGGTGCTACCACCCGCTTTGCCCTGATGAGCCCACCCCTCCGAGACCGATTCGGCGCCGTTTACCGTCTTGATTTCTATGACCAAGCATCTATAGAGACAATCCTCAAACGCTCAGCCCGCATTCTTGGGATAAAAGCCGAAGCCGGAGGGCTGGAGGAGATAGCCCGCCGGGCTAGAGGCACACCTCGCGTGGCTAACCGCCTACTCAAGCGAGTCAGAGACTATGCTCAAGTGGTGGCAGATGGTATAGCCACCCAGGCCGTAGCCGTTGAGGCGCTATCCAAGCTTGAGGTTGACCCTACAGGCCTGGATGAGACAGACCGCAAGGTGCTACATACTATCATTGACAAGTTCAGTGGTGGTCCGGTGGGATTGGATACTATTGCTGCCGCCATCAGCGAAGAGGCAGATACTATTATGGATGTCTATGAGCCCTATCTTCTGCAACTAGGCTTTCTGGAGAGAACCCCTCGCGGCCGAGTAGCCACCCAACTGGCCTACCAGCACCTCGGCCTTCCTTATAATAAAGAAAAACCTCCCCAACCGACACTTTGGTAAAAAATAAGAGGGCGACAAAACGAAAATTATTTTTAAAGGGAAACGATTCGTGCCTATTGAGACCTGATTAGCTTTGATTTGTTTTTATAGTTATGTTAAGTAAATTGAGGTGAAGAGGTATAAATAAAAGGGGATAGGAGGTGTAGATTGACAAATGAAAAACCTCCTCAGCCAACACTCTGGTAAAGATAAAATACAGCTACTAACTACACTGTACCAAAAGGAGGATGTAAAATGGTGGATTTTCTAACTAGAAAGAACACCGCATTTCAAGTAGAGGAGATTGTGAAGAAGGCTGAAAAAGAGTTAATCTTAATATCTCCTTACCTACAGCTTTCGGAGGATCTTGTTGCAAGATTAAAGGACAGAGACAAGCATCCTGTGGATATAACAATCATCTATAGGGATGATGAAGAATTGAAACCTAACCAAAAGCAAAGGCTAGAGCACGAAATACAGAAACTGCAGCAGTTAAAGCATTTGTCACTTGCACGCCTAAAACACTTGCATGCTAAGTGCTATTATAATGAAGACTGCATGGTAATTACCTCTATGAACTTGTACGACTATTCTGAAAGAAACAACTGGGAAATGGGGCTGCTAATTCGGCGGAACGAAGATGAAAAGGTTTTCACTGAGGTAAGAAATGAGGCAGAGTCGATAATCCGTGAATCAACTCCAGTTAAATCCAGGGAGTCTTGGGCTAACAAGGCTGTGAAGTTAGGGAGATTGGTTGGGGACTTACTAACAGAAGAGGAACCAAAAAGACCCAAGAGTAGTACTTATTCTTCTAAACCCAGAACCAGACAAACAGGTTATTGCATACGATGTAAGAAGCACATACCTTTAGATGTAGAACAGCCTCTTTGTCATGATTGTTGGGAGAAATGGAACATTCATAAGAACCCTTCCTACAAAGAGAAATATTGTCACATCTGTGGTAAACGCGCATCAACTTCAATGGCAAGACCCCAATGTAATTCTTGCTACCATAAGTAGCAAGATAAAAGTGACCTCAATCTCCTACCAATACCACTTCCCCGTCCAAAGTCATAACCACACTCCCCATGCACAATGGAGTCTAAGAGGGGCGAAGCCCCTCTTTCAAATCCTCCCCCTCTCCTTTGAAGTAGTAAGTATTATAAGGAAAGTCAAAGAGAGGCGAAGCCTCTCTTACACATAATTCCCCCTCTCCTTTGAAGGAGAGGGGGATTAAGGGGGTGAGGTAGAATAACTAAAAGAGCTTGGCTTGTAGCCATTACCTTTTTCCTTCTTCTATTCCTGATATCCCTATGTAGTTGCGGCTCACCACCTGATACCGCCCGGGTTATCCAGGTGATTGATGGCGATACCATCACCATAGAAGGTAGTTACCGGGTGAGGTATATCGGTATTGATGCGCCGGAGATTCACCCTGGTGTGGAAGCCTTCGGCATTGAGGCATGGCAGGCTAACCGCAAACTGGTAGAGGGTAAAGAGGTTCGTCTGGAACGGGACGTGTCCGAAAAAGATAAATACGGCAGGCTACTTCGCTATGTCTGGGTTGATGACATATTGGTCGAAGCCGAGCTGGTAAGACAGGGGCTTGCCCGGGCTAAAGCCTACCCTCCTGATACTAAATACCAGGACCACCTGGAGCAAATGGAAGCAGAGGCCAGGGAGGCCGGCCGGGGGATGTGGGCAAAATAAATGGGCAGCCTCAATGAGGCTCCCCATTTACTGTTCACGCTGTCTATATGATAATCTAGTCAGCCAGTCGGTGTGTTCTCAGCCTGCCCCATCCATTGGGGACAGCAATCATCTGCCGGCTACGCACGGCCTGAGAAATGCGGGCACGCAGAGCCGGGCGGTCTAGAGCCTCTCCTCTCATCTCCTGCTGTGCCTGCCTGAAGGCAAAGACACGCTGAAACAGACCCGGGTCCAGAACCTCTGGCCTCTCATCCCACCACTCTCTAATTTCATCAGCCTCCTCTTGAGTAATGAGCTCCTTTTCCACGGCTTTATCAAGATACCTGATAAAAGCCTCTTCCCTCATCTCCTGCTGTGCCTGCCTGAAGGCATTAACCAGCTCCTCCTGCGGAATGTCTAAAATCCCGGCAACCCGGGCTAGAAGACCGTTTGTCCCTGTTTCGTTTGCTGTTGCTGTCACTTCCTCATCATTTTCCTGTGCCAGCACTGTTGCCGTGCCACCCACTGTCAGCAAGATTACCGCCACCAATACTGAAACGAGAACCTTTGCTTTTTTGGACATTGCTCTTCACCTCCTTTCATTTATACTGTCCTCACCCAATTTATAAAAAGAATGCTTTGCTCTCAGCCTCTGTTTAGACTTGCCTCCATTACTTCAGGATGGCATAGGCTACCTGAAGGCTGAGGCTAATCTCCATCTCACCGGGACTGATTGATGTCTCTGTCGCTGGTGCTGCTACTGCTTCCTCATATACGACATCGCGGGGGGAGATAGGATATGAGATACCCTCGGAGATATAGGTTGGCTTGCCCAGGGTAACACCAGCCAGCTCAGCCAGTTGCTCACCTTTGGCTTTAGCATCAACCATCGCCTTCTGCCTGGCTTCTTCATAGTAGTCTGACGGGTCATCCACAGAAAAACCTATGCTATTTATTCGGGTGAGGTCTCCCCCAGCCTCAGCTACAGCATCGATGATGGAGCCAACCTTATCTATATCCCTTATCTTAGCCGTTACCATATTGGTTACCCTGTAGCCGACCACCGTCTCCTCTTCCTTTACCCTATCCCATTTGGTTACCTGACGAATATTGAAGTACTGAGTCTGGATATCCTTCTTAGCCACCCCATTCTCAGTCAGGGCTGTCATCACATTATCCATAGCTTCAGCTGCTTGAGTCTGAGCCTCGGCTACGCTTGCCTCCTGAGCTTCAATGCCTAACCTCAGGGTGGTAATATCAGGGACAGCAGTTACCTTACCCTGTCCGGTAACCCAAATCCCCTCCTGCTGACTACTTATATTTAGCTGTTCTATCTCCCCCAGGACAGTGTTGCCCGGGCTGCAGCCAGCCAAGCCGACTACGGCTAGCACCAATGCTAAACTTATCGCTAATAATAGATTCTTTTTCACCTTAAACCTCCTTTCAACTGGTTGAAAACTGAGCATAACTACTTACCACTTAAACCATTTGACACCTCTCTTAGGACTGTATTATTAACTGGACTGCTGCCCAGACAATTATGGCTAGCACTAATACCAGGCTTATAACTAATAACCATGTCTTTTTCAATACTCATCTCCAGTGTCTGAATTTCCTTCCACTAAAATATATAACGAAAAAGTCGCCAGTTGGTTAGTAACGACCCAGAGTATTTTTGAAAATTAGTTTGTGGCTCTTACTCAGACCTCAGCGCCTCAATAGGGTTGAGGCGAGAGGCGTTCCAGGCAGGATAAAATCCAAAGAATAGGCCAATACCCACCGATACCGAAACAGCAAGGACAACGATGTCAGCACTCACCACAGTCGTCATCAGCCCCATGTTGTTCACAAAATAGGATACCAGCCAGCCTACGATAACGCCAATAATGCCGCCAGCCAGCGTAAGGAAGGATGCCTCAATGAGGAATTGAATCCATATATCTCGTTCCCTGGCTCCCAACGCCTTGCGGATACCTATCTCTCTGGTTCTCTCCAGTACTGATACCAGCATTATGTTCATCACGCCGATACCTCCCACCAGCAACGAAATGGCAGCGATAGCCCCCAGAAGAAGAGTCATCGTACCTATCGTTTCCGAGAGCATGGTGGATATCTCCTCCATGGAAGTAACGTTAAAGTCGTCATCCACACCGGGACCAAGCTGGTGGCGGGAGCGGAGCAGGCTGGTAATTTCATCAACGACATAGCTAGCGTGCTCCTGCTCACTTACCGTCAGCGTTATCACGCTTACCACACGCTCACCGCTGCTGGTTCGGGGCTGGGCGACCATCTGCTGTAGAGTGGTCAACGGAATGAAAATGACATCATCTGGTGAAATCATCGATTCCCCCTTGCTCTCAAGAACACCAATGATACGGACAACATTACTGCCCATTCGCACCTGTTGCCCGAGGGGGTCAACACCTTCAAAGAGGGTCTCTTTCACATTGGAGCCAAGCACGGCTACCCTAGCGCCACGCTGATAATCATGCTCGGAGATGAAAGCACCCCCGGTCATCTCCAATTTGTACGCCTGCTGATACTCCGGGGTTATCCCCCTGACGCTGGCACGCATATTCTGAGCACCGACGACTATCTGGAGTTGCGTTGCATAGAAGGGGGCTACTGAAGCTATATAGGGAACCTGCTCAGATATTGCCGCCGCATCTTCTAGAGTGAGGCTGGCAGCACTGCCAGCAGCCCCCGTGACTCCTCCATAGCTAGTCGCCCCGGGACGGATGAAAACAAGGTCTGAACCGAGGGTTTCAATACTGGAGATGATAGATGCCTCAGCACCTCTACCGATGGACATCAGAGCAATCACGGCAGCGACGCCGATAACGATTCCGAGGATGGTCAAAGAGCTGCGAAGCTTGTGAGTAACCACTCCAACCCAAGCGCTGGCTAAAGGTTCAAGCCATTTCTTCATATCTTCTCCTCCGCCACTACCTGCCCATCCTTAAAATGTATGATGCGCTGACAGCGATGAGCAATGTTTGCATCATGGGTTACTATAACCAGAGTAATACCCTGCTCGCTATGTAAGGAGGTGAGTATAGAGATTATCTCCTCGCCGGCGCGGCTGTCCAGGTTACCGGTAGGCTCATCTGCCAGAATGAGGGGCGGGTTTTTGGCTAGAGCCCGGGCGATGGCAACCCTCTGCTGCTCTCCGCCTGAAAGTTCGGTAGGACGGTGATTAGCCCGGTCGGAAAGACCAACTCTATCCAATGCTTCCATAGCACGGCGAGAGTCACCCCCGCCAGAATATCTCAGACCAAGGTCAACATTAGCCAGCGCTGAGAGCCGGGGTAAAAGATTGAAAGTCTGGAAGACAAAGCCTACCTTTTGACCTCTGACCTGGGCCAGTTCGCCACTGCTGAGGCGGCTTACTTCTCTACCTTCCAGGTAGTAATTACCAGCAGTTGGTGTATCCAGGCAGCCAACAAGGTTGAGTATCGTCGTCTTACCCGAGCCGGAGGGGCCCATAATCGCTACCAGCTCGCCCTTCTCGATATTCAGGCTTATCCCTCTGAGCACGGTCAGCTCTCTCTTGCCCATGGGATAGACTTTGGTTATATCTTGTAACCTAATCACCTCGGCCGCCCCATTCCAGGTATCATTATTCCACCCGATGAGCCTTCCTCTGTCGTCGTGGTGGTAGTTCCCTGTGAAACAACCACCTGCTCACCTTCACTGAGTCCACTGGCCACCTCGGTATACTGCCAGTCGCCGATGCCAGTAGTTATTGAGCGCTCTTCAATGACACCATCTTTCGATACTTGAACATAAGCCGTACCACCCCCGTAAGTGATTGCCGCGTTGGGTACCAGCAGCACATCGTTTCTCTCGTCCACTATTATGCTCACGGTGACGGTTAGACCTTCTCTAAGCTGAAATTCATCAGGTACCTGCGTCGGCATCGGTTCTGGCTGCTGCTCCAGTGCCGCCTTCCACTGATCCAGACGCTCTCTAATCTGTTCGGCCTGTTCTTGCGTAATGGTCCCTGCTTCCAAAGCTTCATCCAGTCTCTGATAAGAATCCTCCAACCCTACTCCCTGTGCCACGCCCTCCTTGATTTCGTCTGCCCGTTCTTGCGTAATGGTCCCCGCTTCCACAGCTTTATCCATTCTCTGATTAAAAGCCTCCAGCCCTGTCTGGGGCTGTTCTTGCTTACCAGATACCGCTGATGGTTCCAATGGTGTGAGTGATTTCAATTCGACCTTTACTTTATAGTTCACCACGCCCGACTGAATAGTGGCTGTCGGCGAAATGTGAGTAACTTCAGCCGGAAGGCTCAGCCCCTGCATGGCATCCACCTGCACCGTAGCTTCTCCTCCTAACCTTACCTGCAGGATATCCATCTCACTGACCATAACATCGGCTTCAAACTTATTGGGGTCGGCAATGGCCACCGCTACCGTACCCGTATATATCTCGTCACCACCCTCAACGTTGACCTCGATAACGAAACCATCGAAGGTAGCCGTAATAAGCGGACTCTTATTTCTGGCTTCATCTAATTCCTTCTGAGCATCCTCGAATGCTATTTGGGCATCCTCCAGCTTCCCCTGGGTCAGTTCGACCTGCAGCCTCTTTACTGCTACTCCCTCTAACGCCTTTTGGGCGTCCTCCAGCTGTTCTTGAGCTAGTTCGACCTTCATCCTTTGTATTTCTATCTCCTCTGCGTCAGGGTCAGATGCAGCTAATAACTTATCTAACTCGGCCTGGGCTGCCCTCAGCTTTTCCTCAGCCTCGGATACCTTTGCCTCAGCGACAGATTCAGCTAGTAACTTATCTAACTCGACCTGAGCTGTCCTCAGCTCTTCCTCAGCATCGGATAAGTTCCGGGTCCAAACCTTTATATCCCACACTGTTATAAGTTCTTGGTAGCGGTACTCTCCTGTATTGCGGTCATATATTAGTATTAGTTGGTCTCCTCGTAGTATCGATTGAGCTTCTCCCACATCGCTCTCAGCTGCCCGTACCTTTGCCCATGCCGTAAAAATCTCCTCTGGCCAGACATATTGGGCCTCCGCATCTTGCAGGGCAATTTCAGCGTTTATCAGGTTTATCTCCGCCTGAACCAAGTCGCGTTCCTCTGCTGCCAGCTGGCGCTCTAAAGTTGTTAGCTCGTCCTGCCATTCTGAGGTATCCACTCTGGCCAGCACCCGCCCTTCTTTAACAGTATCTCCCTCTTCGACCAGAACTTCTTCAACCGTCCCTTCCGGGTAGAATAAGTCAAAAGCCAAGTCTTCGGTACGAGACAGAGCCAGATTCCCCACAGCGGCGATATCTATTATCAGGTTGCCCCGTTCTACAGTTACCACCTGATTTTCCGACAACGCTACCGAGTCTGATTCTGAAGCACAGCTTAGCGAGAGAATGCTGACCAGACATACTACTGAGATTATTAGAGTTACCTTGAAGAGTTTCACCATATTCACCTGTGCCTTTCTATGTATTAAATATTAAACGAAAAAGCTACCAGTTGGTTAGTAGCAATCTAAAAGACATTTTCATAAAAACTTGCTTTGTGGTCAGTCTAAAGACTCAAGGGCTTTCTCATAGCCAGCTTCTGAGACGGCGATAGCCCGCAGCAGGGCAGGCTTGGCCGATTCTGGGACTATTTCTAACAAAGCACTCAGACGGGCGGTGTTATTGTTAGCCTGACGCACCACAGTCGCCCTGAGTCTAGCCCGACGGTCAACCTTAATGCGTGCCTCCTTACCACCCCCAGCCCGCTCAGGCAGTAACGGTGCTTCCCTAACCACCGGTGCTTCTTCAACTACCAGCGCTTCCTCAACTGCCGGAGCCATAGCTACACCAGCCGTTACCCCCTGAGTCGAGGCTAAAGCTGCTATCTTAGTCAGGTGAGTATTGAGGCGCCGGGCAGCACGCTCTATTCTTTCTGGCTTATTTTTACCAGCCATGCTAGCTATCTCAAGCACCCTCTTATCTGCCAGCCTGGCGTAAAGCTCCGCCTTGCCCAGAGCGGAGGGGGTTAATACCAGCTGCACCTGTTCGGTTGCCAGCTTCACCGGATAAAGAGGCTCATCGGGCATACTGCCGCTAGCCGCAGCTACTGTGCCACTGCCAGCCAGCAAGAGGACAAGGACGATAGCCACTGCCGCTACCCACCGTGGCTGCCAGCCCCAGCTAAAGAAGGGGCGACTCCTCTTACGCTCCCTCTCCTGAAGTGCCGAGTAGAACTGGTATCTGGCTCTATCCCTGAACTCAGGGCGAGGCTGGATGGCTGACGCCTTCTTAGCATCCAGAGCCGTCCCAAGCAATGGCTCAAGCTCATCTGCGTGCTCCGGGAAGCTGCGAAGACACTGCTCCACAGTCTCGCCCTTAGCCAGCAGTCGCTCCAGGCACTCGTCTAGGACATTATCAAATTCTCTGGACTTCCTCATTATTTCCCGCCAATAATGTCTTGCGCAGAGCTACTATTGCGCTATGCTGCAAGGCTTTTACTGCCCCCTGGCTCTTACCCATAATTTTAGCTACCTGATTAATTGATAGCTCACCAGCAAAACGAAGAGAAATCACTTGGCGCTGTGCCTCGGTCAGTCGCCTGGTAGCTAATAGTAGCTGCTCAACATCTAGGCTGTGCTCAGCCATCAGCTGGGGATTACTATCACTACTAACCAACGACTCATCAAGGGGGGCAGTCGCCTGCTTGCTCTTCTTTCTCAGATAGTCAACCACCTGGTTATGGGCAATACGGAATAGCCAGGCGGCAAAGGGTACCCCCTTCCACTTGAAGGAAGAAATAGACTTGAGGGCGTTAAGAAAGACTTGCTGAGTCATATCCTCCGCCTCTGTCTTGTCTCCTATTCTGAGAGCCACATAACGATAAATCTTATTGAAGTGTTCCTCGTATAACTGGGCGAAAGCCTTCTGGTCTCGCTGCTTGGCTCGCCGGACGAGGCTCTCCTCATCTTGCACCTGACAACCCCCGTTAGCTAAACCCCAGCTTATTTCGTATCAAGCCTCGGGCTAGCCAGCAATAGCGGTGTTACCCTGTGCATATAGTATAACGAAGGAAACGACAAAAAGATAGCTTCTCCAAGCCAAGTCAGTAAATTTAAACATAGTATGTTGATGATAAATGGAATGTGTTACAATAACTCAAAAATCAAACTTTCTTTAAGGGGATGAAAACTTGCCTTACTATGTGCGTCCGATGCGTAAGGAAGACGTTACTCAGGTCACTGAGATTGACCGTGAAGCCTTTCCCAACCAATGGCCACCGCCTAACTATCATCACGAACTGCGAAATCGGTTAGCCCACTATATCGTGGCCTGCGATGAAGAGAAAACTGTTGATACGCCCGAAGTGCAAGCTCCCTCAAATGAGGACTTGACCGGGCTGGCCTCCAGATTGAGGCGGTTGTTTAGCCGCAACCGTCTTTCCAGCAATGAACTACCCCCACCAGACAGACATTACATTATCGGTTTTGCTGGCTTCTGGGTTATGGCTGATGAAGCTCACATCACCAGCATCGCAGCGTGGGAAGCCTATCGCCGGCAGGGGATAGGAGAGACGTTACTCATATCCCTTATCAACCTGGCTCTAGAACTAAATGCCCGCCTCATTACTCTGGAGGTTCGCTCCTCCAACACTGCTGCCCAGAGTCTCTATGCCAAGTATGGCTTCACCCAGGTAGGCACGCGCCGAGGTTACTACACTGATAGAGGTTACCACATTGATAATAGAGAAGACGCCGTATTGATGTCCACCCAAGATATTACCTCAGCCGCATTTCAGGCACAACTTGAGCAGCTAAAGCAAGTTCACTCCAGAAAATGGGGAACAGCCTTCTTTCAAACTGCCCTGTAACTACCCAGCTCAGCCAGGCAATCAATAACTCTGAGTATAGATAAAAAGACCCCGGCTCTTCTGACCAGGTTAATAATCCACTAACAAAGGTAGGGAAAGTCTTCACCTTCTCGAGCCAAACAAAGCATCAAATATACCAGGGTATTGCGGAGGAGGCTCTTTTGTCCCTGTCTCTGACAGAAGCCATTCCTCGAGTCCCTGCTCGCTCTTGGTCAGTGGCTCCCTTAGCTTGTCCATATTGAGATTCATCATGTAGCTAGTGGACTTATACTTTCTAGCCGCCTCTATCTGCTGGTTAAAATCTTCGGCCATCGTAAAAGCATCAGATAGGACAACCTGTAACGGCTGGTCTAGAAAATCAAGCTTGGTCTTATTCCTCTGCCAGCTAGCTGTCTCAAACTTTTTGGTCTGCAAGCGGAAGCGAAAGGCTTCGGCAAGACTGAGATTCATTCTTACTTCAGACAGCAGGCTCTGGGCAATTTCCTGTTGCGTTACCTCCGGTTTGCGCTTTCGCCTGAGGAAAAACTGCAAGAATATAAACGCAATCGCCATCACGATAATCGGAAGATTTTCCCCTATATCGCCAAAATCCATAAGTTACTCCTTCCCCTAGCTCTAAGGTTTAACTACACCCTACTAACCATACCATATCTCTAGGGGTGCTTATCAACTCTGTGAATCACTCCGAAGCAAGTTTCCCCCCAGTTGCCCAGTTGTGCTTGGGGTTATCCTTGATGATAATAGTGACATGCTCTGGAGAGATACCGAGCTTTGCTGTCATCACCGAAGTTATACCCTCCACGAGCTTCTTCTTCTGTTCGATGGTGCGTCCTTCCCACATTTCAACAGTAACTACTGGCATACCAGCCTCCTTAACTTTGAATTATCTCTTCATCCTACTCAAGTAACGCTGACACCCGAAAAGAGTCTATTAGCTATCAGCCCAGCTATTGGCGGGAAGAAAAAGGTGCAGGCAAAGCGAATCAAGGTGAATTTCCAGCCCATTATGCCTATTTCCAGCGGCAACCGAGAGAATGCCAGTAACGACCATCCTGTTAGAAGTGCTACCATGGTTCCTACCCCCGCTCCTACCCGCAGGAGTCCGGCTGCCATGGGTAAACTGACGAAGGGACCGCCAGGCATAAGACCACCAACAACTGTGCCAATAAAGATACCGCGCCAGCCAGATTCTGCTCCTACCCATCGAGCTATTGCTTCCTGCGAAACCAGAAGCGGAATCATGCCAGCTATAATAAAGGCAAAAATCAACAGAGGAACCACTTGTATCAGCATATTGCCGGCTGCTTTGAAGCCCAGAATATGTTCCCCTCCCCCTTTTTGATAGGCGAGAAAGGCAAAGACAATGGCAAGCACGCCCATTATTATCGTTGGGATAAGCATTTGTCGGAACCCCCTTCTTCTAATCACACTTTCGTCTCGCATTCTGTTTCTCACCACGTGTTTATTTCCGGTCGGTTTGCTGTCTGCTTATCATAATTATGAAGAGCAACACTGTCAATGTAGCTACAAGGAGATTATTTGGTAACCTATCCCCTGTATCCCCTTCCCCTTGATAAAGGGGAGGGGAAGATTTTGAAAAGAGGAGCTGGCGCCCCTCTTAAACACCCCACATTATTAACCCAGAGCAAGGAGAGTTAAAGAGAGGCAAAGCCTCTCTTATATAACTTAATCCCCCTTCCTCACCAGAAGACATATATTCCGGGAAAAGAACTTGAGCGGGAAGCGGTGGGAGCTTTCGGGGAAGGATTTTAGCACCTGAAAGCCTGCCCGTTTCACCAGCCCTTCCAGCTCAGGGTAGGAGAACAGGTAGTAGTAGCGCTCCAGGGTCTTGCCTTTTGTCCGCCAGGGCACGGCTACCTCCTTACCACTGAACCAGAACCTGGGTTGCCAGCAGTTCCACACCGTGATTAGGGCTTCGCCACCCGGCTTTAACACCCGCCTCAGCTCGTTCAGTGTTGCTTGCCTCTCCCTTTTACCCTTGATATGGTGGTAGGTAGCCACCGAGATTGCCCAGTCAAAGACTCCATCAGCAAAGGGAAAGTGGCTAACATCGGCTATTAACAGGTTGACGGCGAAATTGAACTTCTGCGAGTATTTTCGGGCAAACCTCAGCATCTCACCAGAAAAATCCACGCCATACAAGGCAAAGTTCTGCCCGAAGGGCAGAAAATCGGGACCGTGGGCACAGCCGATGTTAACCAGACTACCCTTCTGCCACCGGCGTGCCAGCGCCTCCAGCTCACTGCGGAATATCGACCAGTGCCTGAAGTTATACCAGCTCGGAGCTATCTCATTAAATATATCTCTTGTCACCCTATCCCCTGCCCGCCGTCCCTCCGGGACTATGGCAGGCGGGCCTTTATCCCCTTCCCCTCAAGGGGAAGGGGAATTGGTTACTTAAGAGAGGCTCCGCCTCTCTTTGACTCTCCTTTAATATTTACTTCGCAAGCAGAGAGAAGGGAGGGTTCTTTTAAAGAGGGGCTGGTGCCCCTCTTAGACGCCCCGTTAGTCTGGTCTCCTTCAAAGGAGAAAAGGAGGGTTTTTAAAGAGGGGGCTTCGCCCCCTCTTAGACTCCCCCTTTGAATCCATAAGCCTGAATCTGTTAAACTATTTATGTCTTCTAAAGGAAGTATACTATGAAAAAGTTTGCCAGGACAATATCCGGGGTTACCCCGGTAGCGGTTATGACCCTGCCTATGAAGTGCCCCGGGCAATGCATCTATTGCCCCACCTACCCGGCTACACCCCAAAGCTATACCCCGGAGTCGCCAGCAGTATTGCGAGCCAGGCAGTGTGGCTACGATGCTCAGAAACAGGTCAGGCTGAGGCTAAAAATTCTATCTGAAATGGGGCACCATACCGATAAGGTTGAACTGATAGTAATGGGTGGCACCTTCCTGGCTTGCCCCGAGGACTATCAATACCAGTTTATTAAGGACTGCTTTGATGCCCTGAATGGCGAAGAGTCAGCCACGCTGGAAGAGGCAAAGCGACTTAACGAAACGGCCAGCAATCGCTGCACCGGGCTGTGCATAGAAACCAGACCGGATTGGTGCCAGCAGGAGCAAATAGACAGAATGCTCGAGTTTGGCACTACCCGGGTAGAGCTTGGGGTTCAAACCTTAAATGATGAAATCTACCAACTGGTAAGAAGAGGACATAAGGTGGAAGATGTAGTTAGAGCCACCGCATTGCTCAAGGAGCACGGCTTTAAGGTGCACTACCACTGGATGCCAGGACTGCCTGGCTCAACTCCAGAAGAGGACTTTGAGCGAGCCAAACAGCTATTTAGCGATGCTCGCTTCAGACCAGATGGCTTGAAGCTATATCCCACCATGGTGGTAGAAGGCACCGAACTGGAAAAATGGTATCAGGACGGGCGCTACCAGCCATACACTGATGACACGATGATTAATCTGGTGGCTGATATTAAGTCTATTGTGCCCAAGTATGTCAGAATCTCACGAGTGCTGCGTGATATCCCCTCAAAATTCATTGTCGGTGGTCTAAAGGACTCGCTGCGGAATGTGGTTAAAGAGCGAATGAAGCAACTGGCAACTGAATGTAAGTGTATCCGGTGCCGGGAATATGGACACCGGGCCCGCGGGGGCTGGGAAATAGGCGAACCACGGATGGTAAGAATGGACTACGAAGCTTCAGGGGGTAAGGAAATCTTTTTATCCTTTGAGGATGAAAAGGAAACGCTATTTGGCCTGCTGCGGATGAGGATTCAAACTAAAACCATAGCCAATTTGGAACAGGAGGCTTTTCAAACTGAACCCTCATACAGGCTGGGGCAGGAGATCTGTCAAACCAAGCCCGTAGCCAGTCTACCCCGGGAAAGTATGAAAATGGCGTTAATCAGAGAGCTACATATATATGGTCCTGAAGTTCCGCTAAGGCAGCAAGAGCCAAAAGAAGCCTGGCATAAGATTTCAGGCACGGCATCAGTAAAAGAAGCCCAGCATAAGGGTTTGGGTAAGGCACTACTGACCGAAGCCGAGAGGATTGCCCGGGAAGAATTTCAAGCGCAGCCAATGGTGGTCTTGAGCGGGACTGGAGCCAAGGAATACTACCGTACCGAGTTTGGCTATAGCTCACAGGGAGACTATATGGTCAAGAGTATGTAGTTCAGATTTCATTCCAAAGCAGCTTTATGAGTCAGGAGCCACCTTAGACTCCTCAAATATTGCGCCAATCAATGATAACTTGACTAATTTGAAGCCCTGGACCGGAGGCAAACATATCCCCTATTTGCGCGTAACCTCTTCCTCGCTCATTCTCTGTGGCTCTATGGCAAACTCTCTGCGCCACCTTGTGGAGTCAACAGGTTCGCGGCGCCGCAGCTTGCGATAGTAAGGGGAGCCAGATAAGTATAAACCAGCCACCGGGTTATGACCAAAGACCCTGTCCTTGGCTACCAGCACAGTAACTGGAGCCTGAGAATACTTGAAGAACAGTGAGTCATGCCCCACACAGAGTCCCACCAGTATGTTAAACTCCGTCCCCTCATCATTCAAGATTTCAGCCTGGGATATGGGGCTACACATCGATTCCCAGTGACCTGGACCGCTAAACTTGCTTATTATCTTTTCCTCATCCTTGATACCAATTGTCTCCTTGGCTATACCGCCTGCCTTGCAACAAACAGAAACAACATCAAAGCCTTTCCTTTCCAAGATTGTGGTCAGCGTTTCCGCCTCACCCTTTAAACCATCGCAGAAGGCGATGCCAAGCTTCCTATAGCCCATCTTCTTGGCGAACTGCACCACCTCCTCTACCCTCGAGTTACGCGTAGTAACACCCTCCGGCAGGTTCATATAACACTCAAATTCCTGAATAGAGGCCTGGCGGGCAAATTCCCTCACCTCTGGCTTATCATATTCCCGTAATGCTCGCTTGATGACCTCCGATTTAGTCTTGGTAGGGCAGTTTGACGGTCCCTCGAGAGAATGCTCGCTACCGCAGACTACTTTGGTACACTTGGCACATTCAATTTTCTCATCCATAAAATTCCCTTCTTATCTCTATTTAATAAACACCTGCAACCGGCATCGACCTAGAGCTCATTATAACACAGACAGGTTGAAGAGCTAACTTTTCATACTTTCCCTCGTTATACTATTATGCAGGGATAATACCATAATTATTAGCCAGACCAAGGCATAATGCGGGCTCTGAGAGGGTATTACCTAGTCCCCAGATAGGCTTGACACTTGACAAATAAATATATCGTGCTATAGTGATTATAATAACTTGTCGCCATTAGGCAAATAATTATCGTATAATCGTTTAGTGATTCAGTCCACCTGGAGCAGGTAGGGAGGGTGGACAGGATAGCTTTATATAGGGTATTGACAAGGTATGCTATAATACCGTAAGGTGTAGTATAACTACTTTGGGTTTACTATAAGTAAAATTAGAAAGGGGGTGATGCCATGGTAAGAGCCCGAAAGGGGAGAGTTATTAAACTCAACAATAGATTAAGACTTACCTTGTCTCCATAAGAGAAGGAGCATAGGTTTATCTCTTTGTTTGTGGAGATATAAGGATATTCTAACAAGGAGGATTTATAAAGGTAGATGAAAAAGAATTTAACTAGAATACTGGGAGTGGCACTGCCGTTAGCGATGGTGCTTGCCCTGGCAGTTACCCTGATACCGGCCAGCGCACCTGAGACAACGGAGGCTGCCGTAGGTCAGGCACGCTTCTCCCTCATACCGCTACCCAAGTATGGTTCGGCCGGCAGATATGTGCTGACACCAGCTACTAATGTCGGAGCGATAGCGGTTACCCCCGTCGGCGATACAGTGTTTGCCGCAGCTAACATCTCGGCATCGGCGAGTATTATTGACCTGCTGAAGTCAACCGATGGCGGCTATACCTGGACGCTGCAGAGTGCCTTCAAGACTACGGCTGCTGCTAACAGCGATACCACCAACATAACGGCTATCGGGGTATCTCCCGAGTATGCCACCGACACCACTATGTTTGTCGCCACCGAGACGGATGTTTACCAGACGGTTGATGGCGGCGCCGCCTTCACGGCGATGACCCGGCCATCAGGATGGGCCGGTACTGAGACCATCAGTGACATGGATATCGCCCTGGACGAGGGCGGACGGCTGTCAATAATCATCGGCAGCGAAGATAGCGGTGGTGCCGGAGATGTCTATGCCTATGTCCCGGCCACGACCGGCATGAGCTGGAAGGCGCAGGCTGTTGGCAGAGATGTCCAGGCGGCTGCCTTCTCACCCAACTTCGCCGATGACGAGTGCATCATAGCGGTAACCTGCAACGGCACCGACACCCTAATCAAGCTCTCCTTCGGTTCGACCAAGGATGGCGGTGGCTGGGGAGATTCCGTCGGTGACGGCACCTTCCTGAACGCAGATGCTGAGGATATAGCCACCACCACACGGGCGAGGATTGCCTTCCCCGACGACTATGATGTTGATTCTACACTCTCCAACATCGCCTTCGTCGGGCTAAGGGCAGGCACTGACGACCATGCCACCGCTGAGTACGGTGACGTTTACAAGGTAACCCTTACGCCGACAAAGTCGTCAACCGAAGACCTTAATGTGAGAGGGCTTGTCTCTACCGTCCGCACGGCAACCAACATCTGGTCTATTGATGTCAGCGGCGATGCCGAGGCAGCCACCATCCTGGTGGGCACGAACAAGTGGACCACCGGTGCCGCCGTAGGCACCTATTACTGGACAACCTACTACAGCACCGATAGCGGTGTGAACTGGTCCAGCGCCCGCGAGAAGTCGCCCACCGGGGCATCATTAGGGGCAGCTGCTTCACCTGCTGCCGGCGCCATGACCGAAGTGGTGATGGCACCCGGCTTTGCTACCGACGGGGTGGCTTATGCCGGCACCAGGGGTGGTGAGACCAGCGCCTTCTCCCGAACTGCCGATGGCGGCAAGTCCTTTAACCAGATAAGCCTTATTGACTACTCCACTTACTATTCGGTGAGTGATTTCGACCCCAACGTCATGTTTGGCACTAGTAACCCCACCGCCTATATGGTTACGCGGATTGGTACCACGCGTGGCACTTTGTGGAAGACCACCGATGGTGGTGGCAAGTGGGAGAGAATATGGTCTTACGCCAATCCTACCGTGACTGATAAGCTCGATAAGCACTACTCCGTGAGTGGCGCGGAATTTGCCTATGACCAAACCAATGGCAAGTTCTGGCGCTCGTCAGATGACGGGGCAACCTTCCCCAGGGTAGTAAACGCCAAGACGGGAAGCCTTGTCGTGGTCAGCGTAATTGACGAGAACACCATCTGGACTTGTAACGCCGCTGGTGCCATCTGGTCAACTACCAAGCTGGGGCGACCATGGGTCAAGCCCGACGAGAGCGACGTAGCTGGTCAGTACCCAACGATGTATTGGCGGAATGGAGACAAGATTATAGTGTCCACCTATAGCGGGAAGGTGTTCATCTCAACCGATGCTGGCGTGACCTATACCGATACGGTGGGCGTTAGCGACCTCGCCGCTTATTCAGCCGCCGTCTTCGCCAATGACTACGCCGACACCGGCTACATCTATTCCCTGGTTGGGTATGCAGGTGGTGGTATCTGGAGGATTGAGCTGAACGAGGACGACCCGGATTCCACCGAGTGGAAGCAGATTGATGCCAGCCAAGCCAACATCGACGCCGGCTCTGCTACCGTCAAAACCTACTTTGGGTTCCAGCTGAGTGGCCCTACGCTTTACTACTGGGATTACGCGACGGTAAATACTACTGGTAATGTCGGTGGCTTCTGGCGGTGTGTCAACCCGGCGGCTGATATCGATGGCATCTATCCACCGCTCTTCGAAAAGACACAGACCGGGCTGACGACTAACATGGTAATGGGCTTTGCCGGTTATGGCATAATGCCCAACACCATATTCATGGCGGACAGTAGTGTTGCTGGCACTTCTAACTGCCACAACCAGGTCTATGCCTTCGGCGATGTCCTGAGCAGTCCGGTGACTCTGGTGTTACCAGACGATGAAGCCACAGACCAGGGTATTCAGCTTGACCTCACCTTAATCACCCAGACAGTAGTCCTGGGCTGGGAATCAATGCCCCTGGCTACCGAATACAAGGTTCAGGTTTCCCTGGATGATGGGTTCGCGAGTAAGACCGACTACACCGGCGTTACAGGGACGCAACAGAGAGCGAGCAACCTTATCCCCGGTTTGACATACTACTGGCGGGTGAGGGCAGAGGAGCCGCTAATGTCGCCATGGTCTGAGACTCGCAGCTTCGTTGTTGCCGCTTTCGAGCCAACAGTAGCTCCAGTGGTGTTTGACATCGTATCTCCAGAACTCGGAGCTACCGACGTCTCGACTCTGCCTACCTTTGTCTGGACTGAGGTTGAAGGGGCTACCAGCTACGAGCTGGTAGTAGCCGAGGACCCCACCTTCGCCATTATAGACTGGAGTTCCACTGCAACGAGCACATTCTTTAAGGCTGAGGAAGCTCTGGCCTACGACACCGCCTATGCCTGGAAGGTAACGGCAGTTCCTGATGGCCCATCGGCAACAGGTGTATTCACCACCGAGGCAGAAGCAGCAGAAGCAGCAGTGACTGAACCAACCGAACCAGCGGAGATACAAATCGTAGAAGTCCCAGGGGCAGCTCCGATTCCAAGCTACCTGCTGTGGATGATAATCGGTATTGGTGCAGTACTGTTCATTGCCTTGATTGTCTTGATAGTTAGGACCAGGCGTGTAGCCTAATTAACCACCCGGTTTTGACTTGACGGGTAATACCTGACCCGAATAAAAAGAGAGGTCGCCCAAGGCGACCTCTCTTTTTTTATGTTTTTAAGACTCTGCCCCCAGAGGGAAGTATGTCACCCTGAGTGAGTATGTCACCCTGAGTGAGTATGTCACCCTGAGCGAGTGTGTCACCCTGAGCGAAGCGAAGGGTCTCGGAGATTCTTCGTCACTCTGCTCCTCAGAATGACAGTAGGCTGGTTTGCTCCTCAGAATGGCAATACAAGGAGAGGTTGACTTCCACCTAAAAGCAGGATTAGAATTTGCCATATGGCGAAGTCAAAAATCCCCGCCTTGGCTTTGGCACTGGCTTTGCTGCTGAGCCTGCTCGGCACAATCTCCGCCCCTGACCCAGCAGTGGCTGCCCCGGATGAAGTTAAGTGGTCCAGGGTCAATATCCCCACCGAGGGCGAGACAGGTAACTGGGTGCTGGCTAGCGGCTCAAATGTCCAGCACCTGACTATGGCTGTTGATGGCACCTTCTATTGCTACGCCAACCCCTCAGGGACAAGCTACACACTATTTAAGTCCACCGATGCCGGCTATAACTGGTCACCTATCGGTAAGGTCGAGGACGCCATAGTTGCTCTAGCTACTGCCCCTGATGATGCCAGTATTGTTTACTACGCTACCGCGTCTAATGTCTATGAATCGGTTGATGCCGGTAACAGCTTCATCACGCTGCCACCAAACCCGGGTGGGGCTGGCAGCGATAATATAACAATTACCTCTATTGATGTTGCCCGACTGGAGAACAACAGTATTATCGCCGTCGGCACCAGAGACACCGATGCTTCACAATACGGCGGTGTCTATATCCTGGACCAGAATGAGGCGTTCACCAGCTGGCTAAACACTAATATGGGCAACTACGATGTCTGTGCTGCAGCCTTCTCCCCAAACTTTGCTACCGACCGGGAGCTGGTGGCTGTGGTCACCGATGAGACAGATACCCTTGTTACCACCAGAATTAGTGATTTAGACTGGGGCACGGTTACCGGTGACGCCACCATTGAAGGTCTGGCAACAAGAGCCGCGGCTATTGCCTTCCCCGACGACCACGATGCCACCACCGCCGGCTATACCCTGTTCGTGGCTATCGATACCGGCAGTGGTAACGGCGATGTCTATATGGTTAATGGAATGTGGGCACCAGCCGGCTCAATGGCTATCGACCTTGATATTGGTTATGACTATAACCTGAGCAATGTCGATGTTACCGGGCTAGCTGTTAGCGGTAACACCACTGCTGCCAATCTGCTGGCTGGCACGGCTAATACTACCCAAGTTTACATTAGCACCGATAGCGGCACCAACTGGACAAGAAGCAGCAAAGAGCCAACAGGACAGACTAAGACCTGCCTGCTTATGGCTCCCGATTTTACCAGTAGCGGCCTGGCCTATGCGGCTACCACTGGCGCTGAGAGCGCCTTTTCCCATACTACAGACGGCGGCGCTACCTGGAACCAGGTAGGCTTAATCGATACCAAGATTAGTGAGAATGGCATTATTGACCTGGCAATATCCCCTAATTATAGCCAGGATGATACCCTGTTTATGCTCACCTTTGATGGAACGCATACAGAGAGCAGCCTGTGGCGTAGCCTGAATGGTGGAACAAAATGGGAAAGAGTGCTTACCAGCACCCTAGCCAATACCGACAGCCTTGACCTGGTTGAGCTTCCCCCGCAATACGGCAACGATAGCCAGGTAGTGTTCTTAACCGGGGCTAGCGGCAGCAATTCAGCAATATGGAAATCAACAGATAACGGGCAAACCTTCATACGCCGTGGTGCGTCATTCCACATTGATATATGGATGGTAGTTAATGATAATACCCTGTTTCTGGGTAGCTACGATGGTAGTAACGGACTGGTCTACCGCACCACCAATAGCGGCCTTACCTATTCTACCGAGGCAGTGGCTGGCAGCAAATCACTGCAGTCTATAGCCCTATCACCCGACTATGAGCAGGATGAGACCATGCTGGTCGGCAATACCAACGGCTGGGTCTACTGGTCTGAAGATAACGGCACCTCATTTAAGCTGCTAGGTGAGCAACTAGCCCTATCATCTACTGGCGTAGGCAAAGTAACCGTTGCCTTTGACCCTGAATTCAGCAGCAATAAGGTCGTCTATGCCGCTACCGATACCGAAGCAACTGCAGAAAGTAACGAGCGCATCTACCGCTTCATCATTGGCAAGAGTGATGTCTGGGAAAGCATAGGTAGCACCCTGCCCGTTGGCAGCATACTCAACCAATTTACGGTATCAGCTGATGGCACACTATATGTCACCAACTCACAGCCAGTAGATGCCGTGAAGGAAGAAGGAGGCATGGAGCGCTCGCTTAATCCAACATATTCCCTGGGCCCAACCTTCGAGACAGTAACCCGCAGCCTTGATGATGATGCCACCCTAACTGGACTGTGGCTATGTGGTAATCAACTGTGGTCAATTGATACCAAAAATACCAGGCTAATGACCTATAACGATAGCCTGACCCCGCCGGTTACCCTCACCTCACCATCCGACAAGGCACCAGGCATAGCTACTGGAAATGTCAGCCTTGATTGGGAGACACTAAAGGGAGCCACCAAGTACGAGTGGCAACTTGACTATGATACTGACTTCTCCACTGTTCCTTCCGAATTTGAGGGTGAAACTAAAGAAAGCTCAGCCCGGTCACCAGCACTGGCGACAGCTACCACCTACTACTGGCGGGTGAGAGCCAGTGAGCCGGTGTTAAGCCAGTGGTCGGCTAAATGGTCGTTTACCACCAGCCTTGGCACTGCGGTTATTGCCCCCGAACTTTACAGCCCTGAAGCTGGTGACAATGAGATGCCGATAAAGCCTGTATTTCAGTGGAGTGCCATAGCCGGGGCAGACAGCTATGAGCTATTAGTGGCTGCTGATGCTTCTTTTTCTAATACCATAATCGTGAAAATTGGTGATTACGCCCTACCGGACACTGCCTGGCAAAGCAATATAAACCTGAACTACAATACCACCTACTACTGGAAGGTTAGAGCCAGCGGCTCCAGCAGCCATAGTGCCTGGAGTGCCGCTGGTGCCTTCACCACCCAATCACCACCGTCCGAACCATCTCCAGCACCAGAGCCATCATCACCACAACTATTGTCGTCACCCTCGCCATCACCACAACTATCATCGCCGTCCTCGCCACCACTGCCCTCACCATCCCCCGCCCAGCCAACCCTTCCCGACTGGGTAATATATCTGGTCGGTGCCCTGCTTCTGACCATAGTGCTACTGCTAATTACCTTGCTGGCGCTGGTGGTAGTAACAAGGCGGTCCTAATTATAAAGCGGCTCAATAGTCAAGCAAAAAGACCTGGGTGCTGATAGGTAAGTTTGCCTTAGTAAAAGACAGCTTAGGCGTGGAGTTGACCTCCTTTACCCCCATTTCCTTAAGAAATCTATCCACCGGTTCCAGCTCCCGCTTCAGTGCCTCGGTTTTGTAGTGCATAGGAACCACTGCCTTCGGCTCGAGCTCCCGTACTACCTCGGCTGCCATAGGGGCATTAATAGTAGATACCCCGCCTACTGGAAGCAGTAGCACATCCACATTGCCTATTTCCGCTACCTGCTCAGTAGTAAGCACATGCCCCAGGTCACCAAGGTGACACACCGATACCTCATCTACTTCCATAAGATAGGCAGTGTTCTTACCCCTCTTTCTACCTTCTTCCCCGTCATGAAAAGTCGCCATCCCTATTATCAGGACGCCGCTGATTTCATACTCACCTGGTCCAGCAACCAGCTTTGGTTCACCACCAATACCCTGAACGTAAGAATGACCCGGGTGCTGATGGCTTACAGTTACAATGCGAGCCGTAGGCTTACCCAACGAGTAGCCCAAATCAGGTGAATAAGGGTCAGTAATGACAGTAGCATGAACACCCCTAATTCTGAAGCAGGAATGACCTAACCAGCTAATATCCATTTTTCAAACATAGCGTAGGTGAGATTTGAGCATCCTTAATTCTGAAAAAAGTGACCTAACCAATCAATATCTGTTTGTCTAAATATAGCATGGGCAAGTTAGCTGGTCAATGTTTCTCTTGACAAGTAACGGCTGAAAGTGCAAAATAGTAGTTAGCAGTCTCAGGCTTAGACTGCTAACTGGAGGCTGAGATGTTACTTCCTAGAACAGAGACCATACTCAAATCTATAGTGGGACAATATATAATCAAAGCGACACCGGTGCCATCACAGAATATCACCCATGACTATGAGCTGGGGATAAGTGCAGCCACCATCCGTAATGAGATGGCATACCTGGAGCATGAGGGTTACATTATCCGCTCTCACCCTTCAGCCGGAAGCATACCTTCAGACAAGGGCTACCGCCGCTATGTGGAGTCTCTCGGTGACATTAAACTCCCCTTAGCTGAACAGCGGTTGGTAAGCCACCTTTTCCACCAGGTGGAGAAGGAACTAGACGAATGGTTAAACCTAGCCGCCACCCTTATAGCCCAGATGGTTCAAAATGTGGCAGTAATTACTATGCCCAAGCCAGCAGCCTGCCAATTTAAGCACCTGGAGTTAGTCAGCCTACAAGACTCTTTGGCGCTAGTTATCCTTGTCCTTAGTGGCGCCAAGGTAAGAGAACAGCTAATAACCTTTGACCAGATTATATCTCAACCGAAGCTAACGGCTATCGCCGATAAACTAAGCGCTGCTTATTCTGGTTTAACTGGCTCACAGATTTTAGCTGAAGACACAAGACTTTCCTCCACCGAACAGCAAACGACTGATTGCCTGGTAAAAGTAATGGAGGCTGAAGATGACCAAGCGCACGAGGAGCAATACCTTGATGGCTTGCACTTTATGCTTAACCAGCCCGAATTTACCCATAATCAACGGATGCTAAGCCTGATGGAATTGGTCGAGCAACGAAGCCTGCTGAAGAGCATCGTCCCACCGGAACTAACCAGCGGCATGGTGCAGGTAATTATCGGCAAGGAAAATAAGACAGAGGCTATCCGCGATTACAGCGTGGTTCTCAGCCAGTATGGCCTGCCCAAAGAGGCTGTTGGCACTATAGGTGTAATTGGACCTACCCGAATGCCCTACGCCCGTACTATTGCTACTGTAGGCTATCTATCCTCAGTGCTGAGCGGGCTGGAGGCTAAGCTATACGGAAAAGAGACACCCGTTCCGAGTTAAACCTGAATACTAGCAATTAATAAGGAGTAGATGATAAAGGAGAGTTAAAGAGGGGGCTAAGCCCCTCTTCAAAAACCCATTTCCCTCCTCCCTTGAAGTGGAGGTAACTCAAAAGGGGGTAAGGTAGACAATGATGACTCAACAAGAGCCAGAAGAAGAGCAGACCGCTAAACTAGACCCAGAAGTTGCTGAAAAAGACGATATAGAGACATTAAAGCAAGCGCTGGCTGAGGAAAAGCAGAAAGCGGAAAACTATCTGGCTAACTGGCAAAGAGCCCAGGCAGACTTCATTAACTACAGGCGGCGCAGCGAACAGGAAAAAGAGGAGATTAGCAAGTTTGCCAACTCCGTGCTTATACTTAGCCTTCTCCCCATTCTTGATGACCTGGAACGAGCCCTTAGTTCCATCCCATCTAATCTGGCTAAACTCAGCTGGGTAGACGGTATCAGGCTTATTGAGCGCAAGCTCCAAGCAAGCCTGGAGGCACAAGGGCTCTCCCCTATCAAGGCACTGGGTGAACCATTTGACCCGAAGTTTCACGAAGCAGCAATGCACGGTAAAGGTAAAGAGGGGATAGTTATTGCAGAGCTACAAAAGGGTTACAAGCTACATGATAGGGTTGTTCGTCCGACTATGGTAGTAGTCGGCGAAGGGGAGGCGGAGGAGAAAAAGGAGATTGAGCAAGAAAACAGTAATCAAGAAGACTCAGCCCCAGCTTGATATTGGGAACTGAGCATTCTTTAGTCAAGGAGGAGTAAATTATGGGAAAGGTCGTAGGCATTGACTTAGGCACCACTTTTTCTGCGGTAGCAGTGATGGAGGGAGGAGAACCGGTAATTATCCCCAATGCGGAGGGCGGACGCATCACTCCCTCAATGGTGGCGGTAAATAAAACCGGTGAGCGTCTAGTCGGGACGGTAGCCAAGCGTCAGGCTATCACTAATCCTGATAATACCATCTTCAGCATCAAGCGACTGATGGGGCGTAAGTTTGACGAGCCTACCGTGGAATACGATAAGACGCTCTCGCCCTTTAAAATAGCCAGGGCAGCCAACGGCGATGCCAAAGTGGTGATGGGTGATAAGGAATATAGCCCAGCAGAAATCTCGGCCATGATTCTACAAAAGCTTAAGACGGATGCCGAGGCTTACCTTGGTGAGAAGGTTACTGAAGCTGTAATCACCGTGCCTGCTTACTTTAATGATAGTCAGCGGCAGGCAACCAAGGATGCCGGCAAAATAGCCGGGATGGAGGTACTGCGAATAATTAACGAACCAACTGCTGCCTCCCTAGCTTATGGATTGGACAAAAAGAAGGAGGAGACTATCGCCGTCTACGACCTCGGTGGTGGCACCTTTGATATATCCATCCTGGAGCTGGGTGAAGGCACCTTCCAGGTCAAGTCAACCAACGGCGATACTCACCTTGGTGGCGATGATTTTGACCAGAGAATTATGGACTGGCTATGCGATGAGTTCAAGCGAGAGCAGGGAATAGACCTCAGGCAGGATAAAATGGCTCTACAGCGACTGAAGGAAGCCGCCGAAAAGGCTAAGTGTGAGCTGTCCACCGTCCAGCAGACCGAGGTAAGCCTTCCCTTCATCACCGCTGATGCCAGTGGTCCCAAGCACCTTAGTATCAACCTGACCCGGGCTAAGCTGGAGCAACTGGTAATGGACCTGGTGGAGAAAACTCTGGGGCCTTGCCGCCAGGCACTGGATGATGCCGACAAGACCTCAGCCCAGATTGACGAGGTTGTTATGGTCGGCGGACAGACCAGAACACCACTGGTTCAGGAAAAGGTGAAACAATTTTTCGGCAAGGAACCACACAAAGGCGTCAACCCCGATGAGGTAGTAGCTATCGGCGCCGCTATTCAGGCAGGAGTGCTTAAGGGAGAGGTCAAGGATGTTCTACTGCTTGATGTTACCCCCCTCACTTTAGGTATCGAGACCCTCGGTGCAGTAGCTACCCCTCTTATTCCCCGCAATACCACTATTCCTACCTCCAAGAGCCAGATTTTCAGCACGGCTGCCGATAATCAGCCCAGTGTGGAAATTCACATCCTCCAGGGGGAGAGGCCGATGGCGGCAGATAATAGAACACTGGGGCGGTTTATGCTTGATGGCATTCTGCCGGCACCACGGGGTTTACCGCAGATTGAGGTCAGCTTTGATATCGATGCCAATGGCATCCTCAGTGTCAAGGCTCACGATAAGGGCACTGGCAAAGAGCAAAAAATTACTATCACCGCTTCCAGTGGATTGAGCAAGGAAGAGGTAGAGCGGATGCAGCAGGAGGCAGATATGCACGCTGCCGAGGATGCCAAACGCCGTGACGAGGTGGAAGTCAAAAACACTGCTGATACCCTGGCCTATACCGCAGAAAAGACACTACGAGAGCAGAAAGATAAGATACCCTCGGACTTGAATCAGGAGGTAGAAAGCAAAGTGGCAGCAGTACGCTCAGCGCTACAGGGGACTGATATTGAGGCTGTCCGCCGAGCCACACAGGAGCTAAACGAGTCCCTGCAAAAGGTAGGAGCAGCTATCTACCAGCAGCAACCGCCACCTCCCCCACCAGGCGAGGAGACACCACCAGAAGGTGAGCCTCCACCGGGCAAAGAGGAGGGAGAAGGCACCGTTGAGGGTGAATTCCACGAGGTTTAGGCTAAACAGGGAGTTAAAGAGGGGCGAAGCCCCTCTTACAAAACCCTCTCCCCCTCTCCTTTGAAGGAGAGGGGGATTAAGGGGGTAAGGTAGATAAAAATATGCCATCAAAACGGGATTATTACGAAGTCCTCGGTATAGACAGAAATGCTACCGAGGCAAAAATAAAGAGGGCTTTTCGTAATCTAGCCTTCAAGTATCACCCCGACCATAACCACGAGGATGGGGCTGAGGAGAAGTTTAAGGAGATAAACGAGGCTTACGAAGTGCTCTCTGACCCGGAGAAGCGGGCTACCTATGACCGCTTCGGACACGGTGGTAGAGAAGGGTTCTTCGGGCGAGGCTTTGAGGGGTTTGATTTCGGCGGCTTTGGTGATATCTTTGACGCTTTCTTTGGTGGGGCAACTACGTCTACCCACCATGCACCACAGCGCGGTGCTGACCTTCACCACAGGATTACTATCACCTTCAAGGAGGCAGCCTTTGGTGTCGAAAAGGAGATAAATATATTACGCACCGAGCACTGCTCCCTGTGTCAGGGCGTTGGTTACCAGCCAAACAGTCAACCCAGCCGATGCTCCAACTGTAATGGCACCGGGCAGGTGCGCCGAGTCCAGCAGAGTATCTTTGGCCGCTTCACCAATATTACTATCTGTCCCCAGTGTCATGGCGAGGGCAGGATTATCACCGACCCCTGCCCCCAGTGCCGGGGTACAGGTAAAGAGAAGTACCAGCGTAATATCCTAGTCAAAATCCCGGCTGGGATTGAGGATGGCTCTCGGATACGGCTCAGCGGCGAAGGTAACGCCGGGGTAAGAGGTGGCTCCCCAGGTAATCTCTACCTCGACTTGTCAGTCAAACAACATGAGTTTTTCAGGCGGGGTGGTGACAACATCCTCTATGAGCTACCAATCAACTTTGCTCAAGCCGCCCTTGGCGCTGAGGTAGAAGTGCCTACCCTGGATGGTAATGTCAAGCTCAAGCTTCCTGCTGGCAGCCAAACGGGGCAGGTCTTTCAGCTCAAAAATAAGGGCATTCCCCATCTTCATGGCCGGGGACGCGGTAACCAGATGGTCAGGCTACTGGTAGTTACCCCTGATTCGCTAACCAAAAAAGAGCGTCAGCTATTCGAGGAGCTGGCCAGCATCTCAGACCCGGCAAAAAGGGCAAAGTAAGTATCAGGAACGTCCTCAGCGCCTGAGGAAGGAGAATAGCCTCCACTTTCGACCAGCTAGCTCATGGGCAGCTCCAGCCGACATCAGTTCAACTGCCGCCTGGCGAAGGTCAGCACCCTCATACAGAATTCGGTAAATTGTTTCAGTAATGGGCATCTCCAGCCCTAACTGCTGGGCTAGATTCCAGACAACAAGAGTAGTGCTCACCCCCTCCGCCACACCAGTCATTGAATCCGTTATCTCCTTTAGCAAGCGCCCCTTAGCTAGCTCCATCCCTACGTAGTGGTTGCGACTCAACGGGCTGGCACAAGTGGTTATTAAATCACCCAGGCCAGTTAACCCGGAAAAGGTAAGGGGATTTGCTCCAAGGGCAACTCCAAGAGCAGTCATCTCGGTCAGACCCCGGGTAATAAGGGCAGCCTTAGCATTGTCACCATAGCCTAGCCCGTCAGCTATGCCAGCACCCAGAGCAACGATATTTTTTAGCGCACCCCCTAACTCAACACCGATGACATCGGTATTGGTAAACACACAAAGGTTGGGGGCAGTTAACAGCTTCTGGGCTTTTCTAGCTGTAGCTTCATCCTCAGCAGCTACCACCGTAGCTGCTGGTAAGTCACCAAGAATCTCCTGGGAGAGATTAGGCCCGGAGAGAACACAAATATTAGACTGAAAATCAGGTTCTATCTCGTCAGCAATTACCTGCGACATACGCTGGCTGCTACCAACCTCCAGACCCTTAGCGGCACTCACTATCAGCATTGACCCATCAAGGTGCTCGGCAACCAACTTTATATTCTGCCGCATGCTCTGTGATGGTACAACTAGAATGACCGCCTTTGCCTTATTTAATGCCTCACTTAAGGAGCTGGTAACAGCTAACTTAGGGGGAAAGTTAATACCCGATAGTAGGGCTGGATTAGACCCAGCTTTTGTCAATTCAGTGGCTTCTTGCTCAGTCCGAGCCCACAGCCTGACCTGTAGCCCCTTTTGGGCTAACACTACCCCCAGGGTTATCCCCCAGCTAGTAGTGCCAATGATGGCAATAGCGGGCATATCTTACCCCATACTCTCCTCAGATGTGGGTGAGGCTATTTTCCCAGCCTCTTCACCCAGCTTACGCTCCTTACCAGATATCAACCTGATAATATTATCCCGATGCATGACAACAATTGCTATTGTGCCTATTAAAGCATAAGCCAGGTACTCGATGGGGAAGTTATGAAGAATGGTGAGAGGCACCAATATGGAATAGGTACCTACTACCCCAGCGATAGAGCCTAGTGAGGCAAACCTGGTTAAGCCAGCACTAATAATTACAAGCTCGCCACCAAATAGTGCCACCGGCGGACACAAAGCTACTAGCCCGCCAAAAAAGGTGGCAACACCCCTCCCCCCCCGAAACTTGAGGAATACCGGCCAATTATGTCCCGCCATTGCGGCTAAAGCTGCCAGACACTGGCCAGCTATCAATCCCACACTAAAATCACCCACCACCAAGTAGCCCCTACCAACTATCAATCCAGCAAATACTACCGCTAACGCTCCCTTTAACACATCGAGAACAATCACCAGAGCCGCTGCTTTCCTGCCTGCCACCCGTAGCACATTAGTCGCCCCTATTTTGCCGCTACCATACTCTCTGACATCCACTTTGGCAATTCGCTTGCTTATCAATACGCCAGAGGGAATAGAACCCAGCAGGTAACCAACTATCACTGCAGCCACATATTGCGCGATTATCATGACTCACCCCTAATTTTAAAGACTAACCGAAGCGGGGTACCAACGAAGCCGAACGACTGGCGCAACTTGTTCTCCAGGTAGCGTTTATAGGAAAAATGTATTAGCTTGGCATCGTTGACAAAAAAGACGAAGGTCGGTGGGTTTACCTCAGCCTGAGTAGCATATAAAATCTTTAGCCGCTTACCACCGCTTCGCGGTAGGTTATGAGCCGCTACTACCTGTTGGACCACACCATTAACTACCGCAGTAGGTAACCGCTTGAGTCTCTCCTGATAAACTTGGCATACTTGGGGCATAATCCTATCTACCCCCTGCCCAAACTTAGCTGAAGTATATAACACCGGAGCATACGGCATAAACTTGAGTTGGCTCCTGATGTATCTGTTCCATTCAGTTATGTTCTTATCGGCAACCAGGTCCCACTTATTAACTACCAGCACTACTCCCTTGACCGCTTGCTGAATATAGCCAGCGATATGCATATCCTGAGCTGTAAATGGCTCAGTGGCATCAATAACCAGCAAAGCTATATCAGCCCGGTCAATAGCCCGCAGGGCACGGATTACGCTATACCGCTCCACCCCAACTCCCAACCGCCCCCGCCGCCTGATACCAGATGTATCAATAAGTAGCACACTTTGCCCCTGAAAGTCAAACAAGGTATCTATGGCATCGCGCGTAGTTCCCGGAGTATCATCAACAATAGCCCGCTCCTCATCCAAAAGGGCATTCAACAGCATTGACTTACCAACATTAGGTCTACCGACAATAGCTACCTTCAGCACCTCTGGTTCAGCCTCAACCAACGATGGCACCGGTAGCCAAGTGATAATTCTATCCAATAGCTCAGCAGTCCCCCGGCCATGGTGGGCTGAAATTGGCAACGGCTCACCCAGCCCTAATTCGTAAAACTCTACTGCCTCATTCTCAAGCTTGGCATTATCTGCCTTATTAGCCACTAATAATAGAGGCTTGCTCGCCTGACGAAGCATATCAGCTATTTCCAGGTCAAGGGGTATTACCCCGTCCCTGACATCCACCATAAAAATAATAACATCAGCCTCAGCGATAGCCACTTCTACCTGTTCCCTCACCCCTTGAGCCACGGTAGACTGAGGCTTTGCCTCCAGTCCGCCAGTATCAACCATAGTAAACTCAGTTCCCTGCCATAAAACACTGACCAATATACGGTCACGGGTCGTCCCAGGTAAATCTTCTACGATAGCTATCCGCTCACCCGCCACCCGATTTAAGAGGGTAGATTTACCCACATTCTGTCTGCCAATGATAGCCACAATAGGCTTGCTCACCCTCACCTCCAAACGCTCTCTATAAATTCTAACTACCAACCCCTCACCCTTTGTTCCGTTGTCATTCTGAGCGAAGCGAAGAATCTAGACCCTTCACTTCGTTCAGGATGACAGTCAGTTATACGAGAGAGGATTTTACCCCGTATTCGCCTCTCTTCAACTCTCCTTCAGCCCCCTTTCATAAGGGGAAGGGGAATTATAGTTTTTAAAGGGGCTTCGCCCCTTTTAATCCCTCTTACTGCTGTTATTCCTTCTCTAACTTCTTAATAAGCTCCGATATGTACTCTTGATGCTTATTCAGATAGTATTCGACTCTTGCCTTAGTAGGATAAGTAACTGCGCCATCTTCGTCAACTTCTTTGATGGCCTGCGATAACTCCTTCCTTAAATCTGGAGGTATATTCGGAATTTCATGTAGTCGAAGTAGTATGTTAGGTGCTTTTCGCTCGTCGACCCATAGAACCATATTCTTCTCCTTTAAAGGAGGTATTCTTAGAAAAGGGATGTCTAAGAGGGGCGAAGCCCCTCTTTATATACTTCCCCCTCTTCTTTGAAGGAGAGGGGGACTAAGGGGGTGAGGTAGAGATAGATTATCACTAAAAGTCTCTTACAAATAATATCCCTTATCTCGGGTAGCCTTAGAAGGCTTCGCCTCTCCCTCTTTGGTAGCCTGAAGAGGCTTCACCCTTGATAACTCTCTGGCAAACTTCACACTGGGGGGCTCAATCTCAGTTTTGGCAACTTTCTTCAGTTCGGCAATACTATCCATAAAATTCTGCGCAAAGGAATTATATTCCATCACAAACCGGTTATACTGGTCGATTGTTTCCGGCGGAATTTCAACCTTCTCCGCTATCTCATAAAACTGCTCTACAAATTCATAATAATGGCTGTTAATTAGCCATAGCTCATTCAAAAAGGTGCGCAAATAAGCGCTGAAGCCTCTGGTTCTAATGTCGCTCTCCAGCCTACTGATAAAGCTGTTACACCAGGTATTAAAAATCCGTGCTGACATATCACAAGCCCGTGCCCAATCCCATAATTGGGAATTATCAACCTTGAATAAGCTATCTATAATAGCAAAAATGGATAGAGACGAATTACCCGTAAAGCGGCGATTAAAATATCCAGCTAGTTGTTTGAGCCTCAGTGATGAAAGCTCCAGTTGCCTCTCTCTGGCTCCAATTACCGCCACCACCAAGCCGATGACCAGGATAACACCTAGCAGCGGGGCTACCAGTTCAATTGGCCATTCATATATAAAACCTAACACCGCCAGTGCCGTTATTAAAACAGGAGACCAGCCCCAATTTATTATCGTCCTTAATATATTCACATTGCCCCCCTAACGATAGCCAGCAAGTGGTATCTCCAGGCCACCCAGTATTTGCGCCAGTAAGGCTTTCTGCAGGTGCATCCTGTTCTCAGCCTGGTCAAAGACCACCGACTGCGGGCTATTTAAAATATCCTCGTCCACCTCCTCGCCGCGATGAGCCGGCAAGGGGTGCATAAATATGGCATCTTCCTTAGCTAGAGACAAAAGTTCACCATTCACCTGATAATTAGCAAATATGGCGCGCCGCTCCTGAGCCTCAGCCTCCTGCCCCATACTCGCCCACACATCAGTATAAACTATATCAGCGCCACTAACCGCCAACTGCGGCTCCTCAGTGCAGAATATTTCGGCGCCACTAGTCGTTGCATATCCCTTAGCCCGGTATAATATTCTCTCCTGCACAGTATAATCAGCCGGGGAAGCAATCCTGAAATTCACTCCGGTAAGCGAAGCCGCCAGCAACAAACTGTGAGCCACATTGTTACCATCGCCAACAAAGGCTAAGGTCAAGCCGCCTAGCTCTCCCTTCTTCTCATAGATGGTAAGCAGGTCAGCCAATGCCTGGCACGGGTGTTCCAAATCTGAGAGGGCATTTATCACTGGCACACCAGAATAGCTAGCCAGAATCTCCAAAGTCTGGTGAGAAAAGGTGCGAGCAGTAATAGCATCTACATAGCGACTGAGCACCCGGGCTACATCTGGGACTGACTCCCGCTCTCCCAGCCCAACCTCAGCCGGGGACAAATAGACAGTCTGCCCGCCCAGTTGCCGCATAGCTATCTCAAAGCTAACCCGAGTCCGTAACGACGGCTTCTCAAAGATAAGGGCTAATACCTTTCCGTCAAGTAAAGAAAGCCAACCCCTGGCTTTGGTATCGACAGCATCTGATATGAGCAAGCGAATATCATCACCGCTCAGGTCAGATATTGAAAGCAGGTCCTTCCCTTTCAAATCAACCCCCTTTATGCCCCAAAGTATATCACGAAAAACATTATATCACCACAGGAATGCTTGACACCATACAGGAGACTTATCTAATATTCCAGTAAACCATTCAGGTAAAGAAATAAGGGGAGGTTAGAAATGACTAAAGAAAAGTTTACTGTATCTGGAAGCCAGTTAGTTGACAAAGTCAAGCAACTCATACATGAAGGCAATATCAGAAAAGTGCGTTTGCTACACGAAGGGCGAACCGTATTAGAGGTTCCACTATCAATAGGTGCTCCGGCAACGGCAATAGCCATTCTGGCAGCCCCGGTTCTGGCTGCCCTAGGTGCCTTTGCTGCCCTGGTAACGGAATGCACTATTGAGGTTGAGAAGGTAGAAAAAACCCCGGAAGAAAAGTGATAGCTAGTACCGTGGGCAATAAGAGGGTAAATTGATAAATGACTGAAATTATTCTGGCAAGACACGGGGAAACTAAGTGGAATGTGCAGGAAATATTCAGGGGAAGAATCGATATTGCGCTGAATGAAACTGGAATAAAGCAAGCAGAACTTCTGGCTGAATATTTGCGCCACTTAAAGATAGAAGCTATTTACTCCAGCCCATTAAAGCGAGCCTTAAAGACAGCTGAAGTGATTGCCAGCCACCATAAGCTTGCGGTAGAAATTACCCCCGGTCTTATAGATTTTAACTATGGAAAATGGCAGGGCTTGCCCCATCAGGAAGTAAAAGATAAATACAATGAGCTTTATGCAGAGTGGATTAGCCATCCTGACCAAGTAAAAATACCGGCTGGCGAAAGCTTAAATGATGTCAGGAAAAGAGCCATTGGTGTGGTGGATGAGGTAACAGCCAAACATGAGGGCACTATCGTCCTGCTATCTCATCGTGTGGTAAACAAGGTTTTGATATGTGCTCTGCTGGGGCTGGACAATTCTCATTTCTGGAACATAAAGCAAGATACCTGTGGCATTACCACCTTCACCTACGAAAACGAGCGATTCATCCTAACCGAGCATAATAATACCTCTTTCTTAAAACCTGTCCAGAAAGCCCCGCTTAGTGATTTTTAGTTATCCCTCATGCTTCCCACTCTGCTATAATTAGACTATGAAAAAGCCGCTTTTGGTTCTGCTTGATGGCAATGCCCTGGTGCATCGTGCTTTTCATGCTTTGCCCCCACTAACGGTAAGTAAGACCGGCGAGACGGTAGGTGCCGTTTATGGCTTTGCCCTTATGCTGCTGAAGGCGATAAACGAGCTGAAACCTACCCACTATGCCATCGCCTTTGATACGAAAGCCCCTACCTTCAGGCACCAGATGTTTGACCAGTATAAGGCACAACGCCCCCCCACCCCTGATGAACTGGTCAATCAGCTAGGGCGGGTAAGGCAGTTAGTCGAAGCCTTCCACATGCCAATCTTTGAACTTGATGGCTATGAGGCAGATGATGTTCTGGGCACCCTCAGCCACCAGGCTAGCGAACAGAGCATTGATACCATCATCGTTACCGGTGATGCTGACGCTATGCAACTGGTATCACCTCAGGTAAGGGTGCTTTACCCAAGACCAAGAGGACGCTTTAGTGACACCATGCTCTACGATGAGGCTGCGGTAAGTCAAAAGTATGGCATCAAGCCTGAGCATATCACCGACTTCAAAGCGCTAAAGGGCGACCCCTCAGATAATATCCCCGGTGTCCCCGGCATAGGTGAAAAGACGGCGGTCAAGCTCATCCAGCAATTCGGCTCCATAGAAGAAATCTACGCCCACATTGATGAGGTAGCCCCCGACAAGCTCCAGGCTCTACTGCGGGAAAATGAAGCCATCGCCCGCCAGAGCAAGGAGCTGGCTACCATCGTTACCCAGACACCGGTTACCCTTGACCTGGATGACTGTCAACTCAGCCGTTATGACCGACATAGAGTAGCCGAGCTTTTCCGTGAGCTTGAGTTTTTTAGCCTGCTACCTAAATTGCCCGAAACTGAAGCGGTAGCACCCGAGGCGACTGCTCAGGTCGAAATCAAGGAATCACCCCGGCGAGACTATCATACTATAAATACCACCCCAGCCCTTGATGAATTCATGGGTCGTCTGTCAGCAACTAAGTCGCTTGCCTTTGACCTGGAGACAACAAGCCTAAACGCTATGTCTGCTCAGCTGGTAGGTATATCGCTATCGCCAACTCCGGGTGAGGCTTATTATATCCCGGTTGGTCATGTCGGCTTCGGGCAGGTAGAGCAACTGCCGCTGGAGCAGGTCATCGACCGTCTCAAGCCTCCTCTGGAAGATGCCACCCTGGCCAAGCTCGCCCACAATGGTAAGTATGATATGACCGTGCTGGCTGAGTATGGGGTAACCGTCAACAACCTGACATTTGACACGATGGTGGCTGCCTACCTGCTGAGTGAGAAATCTTTAGGCTTGAAAGCCCTTGCCTTCAGCCGGTTAGGCATCGAAATGACGCCTATCACCGCCCTCATCGGCTCAGGGGCCAAGAAGCTCTCTATGTCCCAGGTAGAGGTAGCCCAAGCTGCCGACTACTCCTGTGCTGACGCTGACATCACCGGACAACTGACCGAGTTGCTAGGCACAGAGCTACACCGACAGGGGCTGTGGCAGTTATTCGCTGAGGTTGAGATGCCATTGGTGCCAGTGCTAATCCACATGGAAAGGAACGGAGTAGCCCTGAATACAGAATTATTGAGGCAGATGGCACACCGCCTCGGTGAGCAGTTACTCAAACTGGAGGCTGAAATATATAACAATGTCGGTCACCAGTTCAATATAAACTCACCCCAGCAATTAGGCTCTATCCTGTTCGAGGAGCTGAAACTACCTGCCCAAAAAAGAAAGGGCAGCTATTCTACCGGAGCCTCAGTGCTGGAGGAACTACGCGGAACCCACCCCATAATAGAATTTATTTTAGACTACCGCCAGTTAGCCAAGCTCAAGTCAACCTACATTGATGCCCTGCCCAGCTTAATCAACCCCAAAACAGGGCGAGTGCATACCAGCTTTAACCAGACAAGAACAGCTACCGGTCGCCTTTCCTCCAGCGACCCCAATCTGCAAAATATCCCGGTCCGCGGCGAATTAGGGAAACAGATTAGGAAATCCTTTATTACTCCGGCCGACTCCTGCCTGCTAGGTGGAGACTACTCGCAGATTGACCTCCGCGTCCTTGCCCACCTGTCTCAAGACCAGGGGCTGCTCGACGCCTTTAACCGTGACGAGGATATTCATGCTGCCACTGCCGCCCAACTCTTTGGGGTGGATGCTTCACAAGTAACGGGAGATATGCGCCGTGTAGCCAAAACAGTGAATTTCGGCGTTATCTACGGTATGAGTGAGTACGGGCTGGTGCAGGCAACCGAGCTATCACGGGAAGAAGCTACCCAGTTCATTACCGCCTACTTTGGAAAATACCCCGGTGTGAAACAATACCTTGAATCCACCAGGCAACAGGCAAGAGACAAAGGCTATGTTCAAACGCTACTGGGCAGAAGACGCTCTATCCCCGAAATCAACTCTCCCAACCGACAGATAAGGGAAGCTGCCGAACGCATGGCAATAAATATGCCGGTGCAGGGCACATCAGCCGATATCATAAAGGTAGCTATGATTAACCTCTACCGAGAAATGGGCAAACGCCAACTTAAGAGCAAGATGCTGCTTCAGGTGCACGACGAGCTTCTCTTTGAAGTGCCTGCGGAGGAGCTTGAGGAGATACGTCAACTCGTTCCCAAAGTAATGTCCACTGCCTTAGAGCTCAGCGTCTCACTAAAGGTAGATATCAAAAGTGGCCATAACTGGGGGGAAATGGGATAGATATATTTTGTGACCTATCCCCCTAACCCCCTTCCCTTATTTATCTGTAAAGGGAAGGGGGAGTGTAAGTAAGAGAGGGGGCGAAGCCCCATCTCTTAAAGCTCTCCCCCTCTCCTTTTCAAGGGGAGGGGGATACAGGGGGTGAGGTTAATATGTAACCCTTAACTTAAGAGGTAATATGGATAAACTAACTATATTTCCGAGCGACCAAGATATAATGGAAATTAGGCGCTTAACTGATACAGTTAAGCATTTGGGGGCAATATATGAGGCGAGTCTAAAATGGCGTTGGCGTTTACTCGCCATTATTGTTACTATCGCCTCAGTTATTAGTGCTACTTTCCAAGCTCTTAGCTTTTGGCTACACGCGTAGAAGGTATACTTACCCATCGTCAAAATAAGGAGTGCAGAAAGATGCCGGAACTTCCTGAAGTAGAGACGGTAAAAAATGAGCTATTGCCCTATATTAGCGGGCGCTGCGTCACTGGCATTACCCTGTTCTGGGAAGGAATAGTCCGCCAGCCCTCGGTTAAAGAATTCCGCTCCCGTATCATAGGGCAGAAAATAACCGATATAGCCCGGCGTGGTAAGTATCTTATCATCAGCCTGAGCAGCAGTGATTTATTGATTATCCACCTGAAAATGACCGGCTCTCTGCTTGTCAGTCAGGACTCATCGGAGCCGCCCAAGTATACCCGGGCTATAATTCATCTGGATAAGGACACCAATATTTTCCTTCGTGACCCGCGCAAATTTGGCATAATGCGACTGGTGAAGGACAAGGATAGTATTGTCGGTAAGCTCGGTCCGGAACCACTGGAAGCCGATTTTACCCCTCAGCTTTTGTCTCATCGCCTGGCTAAGCGCACCGCACCGATAAAGGCTCTACTCTGCGACCAAGTCTTCATTGCCGGCATCGGCAGTATGTATGCTGATGAAGCTCTGTTTGCCGCCAGAGTCCATCCCCTGAGAGCGGGTAAAAGCCTGTCACAGGGAGAGGTAGAGCGCCTCCACAGCACCATTCGCCAGATATTATGGTCGGCTATCAGCAATAAAGGAGCCAGTGTGAATACCTACTTCCGCCCCGATGGCACACTGGGCACCGCCCACTTTGAGTTTAAGGTTGCTCATGGTCGTGGTAAGTTCTGCCCCAACTGCGGCACTTCTATTGAGCGGATAGTTGTGCGAAATCGCGGTAGCTACTTCTGCCCCAAATGCCAGCCCCCCTAAATAAGGGGGCTTTTCCAAACGAGTTCCGCCCCAAAATTGGCTACGAAGGGGAGAGGGAGGAGAATTTTCTAAAGGGGATTTTTACCCCACAAAAAATTTTTGTGGGGACCCCGTATTCGTCCCTTTTAATCCCCTTTCAAAGCAATATCCTACCAGGGCGTTTAAGAGGGGGTGAGGTAGACATTCAAGTACTACTGCTAATCAAAACTGCAACTCGTTGAGCCCGGTATAATTATCAGTGCCTCGATAGAGCTGGTAATCAAGTTCCCCTATTACTACTTCAGCCGTGGAGAATACCGTGGCTTCCACAAGGTGTCCCCCCTGGCATCCATCGAGACCTGCAAGCTGTATATGTATATGGATGATTAGCTCAGAATCCTTAAGGGCTACCGAGCCCTGGGCGCAGACAATCTCTAAGGGACCCTCATACTCCTTCGTCTCATATTTGCCAGGTAGTTCTCTCAGGAAGTTCAACCTAGCGCTGGTCACAGACCCTATGATACCAACGACCACCCCAGATGAGATACCATTCTGGCGGCAGTAGCCGGCTATCTCGCTGGCAAGTTCCTGCTTGGGTTTGACTCTGAAAACATGTATTTTCTTAAACAACTAATGCCTCCTTATCTTGTAATTATCTACCAGCCCCTCAGCCTTTTCAGGAGGGAAGAAAATATCTTAAAGTGGCTTTGTCCCTTTTAATCCCCTTTCAAAATAATGTCCTACCAGGGCGTTTAAGAGGGGCGCTAGCCCCTCTTCCCTATCCCTCCCCCTCTCCTTTGAAGGAGAGGGGGATAAGGGGATGAGGTAGACAATTAATAACTACAATAAACCTAAATTGGTTTTGTGTTCAAGTATATGATACAATTACCATAAATTATCCAACTTGCAGGAAGAGGACATCGCTATGAGTGAAAAACCACTTACCGACTTAAAAACCTTCATTGAAAATGTAAATAAGAAGGACAAGCGTAACGGTAAGAAAATTCAATTTGCCTTTGTCAAGCGGAAAAGGAAGTAAGGTTCACAGGGCAGCACCGACTTCCATAACGAGTTAGCAGCTGGCAAGATAGGTTTTATTTAAGAGGGTATTGACAACTAGACAAATAAAGGCTAGACTTGAGGGCAAATAAGTGAAATGGTCTCAAACAACATGTTTCAGTCGTGTCATGAGGAGACAGAAGATGAGATAAGGGCACTGGAATCGCTGATTTGACAGCGGTGGCTGGTGTCCTGTTTTCTTGAGAAGAGAGCACAAAAGTAATAGAAGGGGGTGATAGCTTTGTGAAGGTAACAGTTAAAGTGCCGGAGATATATGGTCAGTGGTTATCCTCCAGCAGAAAAGGTTTCTCGAGAGCCCGGTCTGAAGGAGGAAGGAACCAAGGACCGACTAAATGTTTTGGAAAGGAGGCCTGTTAATGAAAAGGAGCATTTTTATTGTAACGGCATTGTTGCTGGTGGTGCCGCTTTTGTCTGGCTGCGGCGGCGTACCTCAGGAAGATTTGGATGCTGCGTTAGCTGATGCACAAGCAGCCAAATCCCAGCTAGCATCGGCGCAAAGCGACCTGGCTGCGGCTGAGAGTGACCTGGCTGCGGCTGAGAGCGAAGCCGAAGCCTTAGAAAGTGACCTAGCTGCGGCTGAGAGCGACCTGGCTGCGGCGCAAGAGCAAATTGCCGCACTGGAGGCAGCCGCTGAGGAGGAAGTAGCCGAGGAAGAAGAAGTAGCCGAGGAAGAGGAAGTAGCTGAGGAAGAAGAAGTAGCCGAGGAAGAAGTAGCCGAGCTCTCATATGAAGCTGCCACCTATACCAATGAAGAACACGGCTTCTCTGTCAAGTATCCCATCGATTGGGAAGAAGCGGAAGCAGCGGAGGGCGAATTGTTCAGGGCTGCAGTACCTGCATTTATTCCAGGGCTCACTGCTCGTTTTGTCGAGGGCGGCACCCTGGCAGAGACACTCGAGGGACTACTGGAAGATTTTGAACTTGTCGATGAGAGTGAGACAACTCTGCTCGATGGCACCCCAGCCTCCACGGTCACATCCAACTATAAGGCTGAAGGCTACGATATAGAAGCTATCGCCACTGGTGTGAAAGAGGGCGACAATTGGATCATCATTACTGTGTATACCATAGGAATGTATGTACCGTTCGATGAAGCTCTGTTCAAAGAAGTAGGAAGTACCTTGACAATCCAATAGCAATTACTCGGAACCGGTTTGGGGGACCCCGGGCTGACTGATGCAATCTCGGGGTTCCCGGGAAAGAGAGCCAGCAGATTCTGGCCGGGAATTATTTGGCTCAGATAAGTTATGTTTGACGGGATTTTAGTTAGTGGATTAGAATGAGCCAGTAAGGGGGTGATAGCTTTCAGAAAGTAACAGTCAAGACACTGGAGACAGTCGATGGTCGGTGACCTGTCCCCAGCCGAGGAAGTTTTGCCACCGACAATGTGAAGGAGGTCATAATGAGAAGAAAGATTGTTTTCTCATCGGTTGCTTGCCTTTTATTGATATCACTCATGCTCGCTGCCTGTGCTCCTAAAGAAGAAGCCCAGACCATCAAAATCGGCGTTATCGGGCCGATGACGTATATGGAGGGCGAACACCACTGGTGGGGTGCTGAAATCGGGCGGGATACAGTCAATGACGCTGGCGGTGTAACCATAGGTGAAGAGCAATACCTGATCGAACTGGTCAAGGCAGACTCCAACGAGATGCTCAGCCCGACCGATGCTGCCTCGGCAATGGAGCGGCTGATAACGGTGGACCAGGTAGACTTCGTGGTCGGCGGTTTTAGGACCGAAGGCGTATTTCCCATGCAGGAAGTCGCCATGGACCATCAGATGATTTTCCTCGGTTGTGGTGCCGCTACCGTGGGGCTCTGTCAAGTAGTAGCCGATGATTACGACCGCTACAAGTACTTCTTCAGGGTGACCCCAATGTGCAGCACATTTCTGGTCTACAACACGCTGATGGAAGTGGGAATGGCGGGAGGCATCATGAAAGCCCAGACGGGCATACAGAGGCCTCTGAAGGTCGCCATATGCGCTGAAGGAGCGGAATGGGCCGACGGCATGGTGGCTGCTATGAAGGGGTTAGTCCCGGCGAAGCTGGGAATGGAAGTTGTTGGCGTATGGAGACCATCGCCTACAGCCACCGAACTTACTGCCGAAATGACAGCCATAGAAGATTCGGGTGCTGATATCATCTTGACTATTATCTCCGGCCCGCTGGGCATTCCCTATGCCAAGTCCTGGGGCGAGTTGGAAGTCCCAGCGGCTTCGGTAGGCATCAACGTTGAAGCGCAGAAGGAGGGCTTCTGGGAGGCGACCGGCGGTTTCGGCAACTATGAGACTACCCTGGCCACCTACGCTGAGGGAGTAGCGCAGACGCACAAGACCCTTGCCTTCCTTGAGGCCTTTAAGGCGAAGTCCGGGCAGATGCCGACATACACTGCCGGCACCAATGATGCCATTATTTTCCTGTCAGAAGCTATCGAAAGGGCGGGGACCCTGGACTCGGATGCCGTTGTTGTCGAACTGGAAAAGACGGACTTCATAGGCACCGGCGGCCCCATTGCCTTCACAGGTCTAGAAGATGCACCACTGGGGAATCCTCACGACCTGGTGTACGGTCCGGGCTATGCCACAGGTATCGCCATACAATGGCAGGGTGAAGCGCAGAAATGCATCTGGCCCAACCTTAGCCCAGGTGATTGGGCACCATCAGATGATTGGTTAGACATATTCTTCGAGGGCACCGTTACGTGGCAGGCACCGCCGCGGGTAATTGAGAAGTTGAAGGCCGAGGCAGCGGAGGAATAAGAAGCACATTCGAATAGCCAATTGTTTTGCCCTACTTTGGGAACCCTGAGGTGGCTGGTGTAATCTCGGGGTTCCCGCGAGGAGGGAAGGGTTTTTGGTGGGGAGTTATTTAGCTCAGACAAGCTATGATTGAAGGAATTATAGTTAATACCCTATTGAAGGGAGGGGTCTATGCCCTTCTGGCCATTGGCTTTTCCCTTATCTTCGGTGTAGCCAGGATGTTAAACCTGGCGCATACTGCATTCTACATGCTGGCAGCCTATGCTTTGTATACTTGTACTCAACTACTCGGTTTGGACCCCGTTTCATCAATTTTTCTGTCGCTGGTCGTTGCATTCCTCATGTCAGTCGGCACGTATAGCTTGTTCGTCCTTTTCCGCTTGCCCTCTATCGTGTCAATTATCCTGTCTGTCGTCATTGCGCTGCTCCTGGTATGGTTCGGGACAGGATTCATTCTTGGTATGGGAGAAAATGTACCGCTTACCAAGGCAATCATCTTGCCTGTCGTCTTCAGCATCTTTATAGCAGGCGGCGCCTACAAGTTGTTCATTGACCGTGTACGTGAGCATCATGTAACCGTATTGCTGATTACCCTCGCCCTGGCTATGGTCTTTCAGGAGTATATGCTTTTGGTGCCTGCCTTTGGCGGTCACTATCTTGGAGCGCCGAGCTTCATTCCAGGGTACTGGGAAATAATTGGCGTCAAGGTCTCTTATCAACACCTGTTGACATTCGGCGCAGTCTTACTTGTTCTCGCTGGTGTATGGGCACTCTTGTCAAAGACAAAGCTGGGCATTGCCATCAGGGCTACAGCTCAGGATACCGAAGTGGCCAACCTGATGGGGATAGATGTTTCCAGAATACTGTTGATAGTTATGGGCATAGCGTCAGCACTGGCAGCTATTGCCGGAGTCCTGGTGGCTCCAACGCTGGTCCTTGAACCCCACATGTGGACGTCTCCATTCGTAATGATTATGGCAATCATCGTTCTGGGAGGCTTGGGAAGCATCAAGGGAAGTTTCGTCGGAGCTTTCATTCTGGCGCTGGTCGAGGTTCTGGTCGTTTACTTGCTCCCGCAAGGCGCCTTTCTGAAGGGGGCGTTTGCCCTCGCCGTCATGGTAGGAGTACTTGTGTTTAGAGCCGAGGGGCTATTTGGTATAGCTTTTGAAGAGGAGAAATTATAATTGTTTAGACGGCTGCTTAAGGATTTTCAGGGTGATGTGCTGGCTATTCCGGGCAGACTGATAGCCTTAATTTTCTTCCTGCTTCTATTTCTCTTTCCCTTACTTACGCAACCAATTGCGATACAGCCATTTCTCCTGCGCGTTCTTACCTTCACCAATCTGTTTGTTATTTTCGCCGTCAGCTGGGACCTCGTATCCGGCTATACAGGTCAGGTAAACTTCGGTCATGCTCTATTCTTCGGCGTTGCCGCCTATACAGCGGCTCTGCTGAATACACACCTGGGCTGGCAACCATGGGTAACAGTGCCTATCGGGGCTTTGGCTGGGGTTATAGCCGGGGTAGTGATGTGTTTGCCGGCGTTAAGGCTGAGAGGTCCTTACCTGTCCCTAGTCACTTTAGCCTTCCCCCTTATCCTCATTGGCATCATTTTTGCTTTCACCGACTTCACCGGTGGTGAACTGGGCATCTCCGGCCTGGACCGGATTTCCGAATCTCGCACGGTTGATTATTTTATCTCACTGCTGGTTATGCTCATCTCGGTGTTCATAATGTGGAAGCTTACCGATGCCAAAAGCAGCCTGGTCAGAACGGGGATTATTTTTCATGCTATTCGCGAGGATGAGATTACAGCCCGTGCCAGCGGCATCAACACCATAAGATATAAGCTGCTGGCTTTCGCCATAGGTGGTTTCTTCGCTGGAATTGCCGGCGCCTTGTATGCTCACATCATGAGAATCGCCGGCCCCTCGACACTGGCACTGACGCTGTCGTTCGAGGCAATAATATGGACGGTTTTTGGCGGCATCGTTAGCATTTACGGGCCGGTGCTAGGGGTTTACGTGCTGTATCCTCTTATGGAGTTACTGAAGACAGGCGGGATTTACGAGTGGCGGTTTTTAATCTTCGCCGCCATAGTGATATTGATGTTGCTCTTCATGCCTGAAGGGATTGGCGTCTGGATACGCGACAAAATCGAGCGGCAATGCCCGCGTTGCAAGCTAGCTAATATAGCGTTGCGTCGCACCTGCAGAGCCTGCGGTACCTCTTTGCATTGAGCGAAGGTAATCTACAAGCCCAGGTATGTCTTTCTGATAGTCTCGTCGCTAAGTAATTCCTTGGCTGTGCCGTGGGCAATTATGTGTCCCCGTGACATGACATAGTTTCTTACCGCTAGGTCGAAGGCGAAACTGACATCCTGCTCGGCCAAAAGGATAGTAACGCCTAACTCGTGATAAATCTCTTCTACGCGCTTAAATAAGTCCTCTTTCAGTCTTGGCGCAAGTCCACTCGAGGGTTCATCGACTAATAGAAACTTAGGTTGTTGCATTAGCGCCCGGCCAATACAAAGCATTTGTCGTTCCCCACCCGATAACGTCCCCGATATTTGCTTTTGCCTCTCTTTTAACGTCGGAAATAATTCATAAACATTGGCTAAATTATTGTCCACTTCTCTTTTAGCTTTACAAAGATAGGCGCCAGCCAGTAAGTTATCCCTGACTGTCATTTCAACAAACGGTCTACCTCTCTCAGGGCAAAGCGTTAAGCCTCGCTTGGCTATTTCGGACGCCGACAATTTTTCAATCCTCTCACCTTCAAATTCTATGCTTCCCTCAAAGGTTATATCTGCCTGTCTTGTTCCCCTTAATACTTCTTTTTCCCATTTTATCAACCCGGCTACAGCCCGAAGCAGAGTGGTCTTGCCGGCACCGTTAGGACCAACCAGCCCAACTAATTCCCCTTTATCAACCTTCAAATTGGCTTCATCTAATACCATAGCCGTGTCATAGGAAACAGTTAAATTTTTTACTTCAAGCAATGAGCACCTCCTTCCCGGTATAGGCCTCGATTACCTTTTTATCCTTGGCTATTTCTTCCGGGGTGCCTTGGGTAAGAACTTCACCAAAGTTAATGACAACCACTCTATCTACTATCTTCATAAGTTCACTCAACTTATGTTCTATAATAAGCATAGCCGGCCCTTCGCTGTGCAGTCTGCCGAACCTTCCCCCCTTATGCAATCTTTTCATTGATTTAGCCATAAGTTCCGTTTCTGCGGGATTCAATCCACCAAATGGCTCATCGAGTATAAGCAACTCCGGGTCGGTAGCGATTGCCCTAGCTACCTCCAACCGTTTCAAATCCCCGTGAGATAAGATGGAAGCTGGCTCAAGAGCAAGGTCGGCAATTCCGACAAACTCTAAGGCATCTCGTGCTTTTACTTCTACCCTTTTGACCCATTCCCCCCGCTTCGTTACCCGCGGAGAGAGGCACCCTACCATAACATTGGCGATAATAGGTAAACGACGAAATGGCTTAACTACCTGGAAAGTCCCCACCATTCCCCTCTGCACAGCAACCCAAGGACGGCACCTGGTGATATCTTCACCTTTAAAGCTGACTTTCCCGGAATCAGGTTTCAATATGCCAAGTATGCACCGGATAAGGGTAGTCTTTCCTGCACCATTGGGACCAATAAGTCCAACGATTTCATCCCTTCCTACTTGAAAGCTAACCTCCTTAACGGCGGTTAGACCGCCAAAGCTCTTGGTTAAATTTTCCACTTCGAAAAACGCTGCCATTTCAAGCCTCCTCTGTTTCTTCCCTCAGCTCCCGACGAGATACCTTGCCGACATCGGTTTTGGGAACTTCACCTTTAAACTCAACGATTCTAGGAACTTTATAGTGAGCCAATCTTTCCTGACAATATTTGATAATTTCCTCTTCCCCTATTTTCCCCCTTGCCTCTGTCTCCAGGACTACCACTGCTTTGACTATCTCCCCTACGTTTGCGTCTGGAACGCCAATAACCCCTGTCTCTTTAATTTTAGGATGACTGGCTAAGACCTCCTCTACCTCCCGGGCAAATACAGCCAGACCCTTGTATTTAATCATATCCCTCTTTCTATCGTAGTAATAGAAATAGCCCTCTTCGTCCATGCTGGCCAGGTCGCTGGTTCTCAGCCACGTTTCACCATCTATTTCCACAAACATGTTCTTTGTTTCTTCTGGTCTATTCCAATATCCCCTCGTTACTTGCGGACCTCTGACCACAAGTTCGCCTATCTCACCAACAGGAAGGAACTTGTTACCTTCGGGGTCAACTATGGCAGCCACAGTGTTGGGTAGAGGTACCCCGAACGAACCAATCTTTGGCCGGCCGTAGGGACTAACAATACCTACCGAGGTAGTTTCGGTCATTCCCCAGCCCTCGTGAATTTTGACCCCGGTTCGCTGCTCCCAACCCCGTGCAGTATCCTCAAGAAGGGCATCAGCACCAGAGATAAGAACCTTGATGCGCTTCCAATTCACCCTATCGGTTCTGGCATAATCCCGGAGGGCTTCATACAACGCTGGGACACTGTAGAGCATTGTGGCTTGGTAACTCTCTATGGCATTCAAGATATCATCAAGGTCGGGAGTAGTGAATATCACCAGGGTATATCCTTGAGATATGCCACCCACCATAACCACCGACTGACCATAGATGTGGTAGAAGGGCAAATAGGCTAATATGACCTCTTTGCCCTCCTCAGCGACATCTCCCCAAGCGACTCGACCTAGGTGCGGGGCGGCTACGATATTGTAGTGAGTTATCATGGCACCTTTGGGCAATCCCGTCGTCCCTCCGGTATAGGGAAGCGTTACTAAATCCTCCCTAATGTTGAACTCGATTTTCGGTGGATTCGGCGGATATTTCTTAATTAAGTCCTGAAATTGATAAAAACCCTCCCTTTCAAAGAGTTCAGGAGGGGGTGCTGACATTTTTTGATATACAGCTCGGAGCACACTTTGCCCTAAGAACTTTTTCAAGCGGGGCAGGTACTCGGCGATGTTAGTCAAGATAACCCTGTCTAGCTTAACCTCTGCCTTTTCAACATGGTCATAGAGAATATCCTGACAGACAATAGTCGTAGCCCCACTGTCTTCAATTTGATGTTTGATTTCAGGAGAAACATAAACGGGGCTAATCGGAGTCAAGGTAGCCCCGGCTTTAAGCGCTCCAAAATAAGCTATGATAAACTGAGGCGAGTTCAGGAGGAGTAAGGCAATCTTCTCCCCTTTCTTAACACCTAAATCACACAGGGCGGTGGCAAATCTATCCACCTGGTCTCTTAACTCCCGATAACTTATCTTTCTACCGTAAAATACCAGGGCGGTCTTATCCTTCCACTTATCCGTCGCTTCATCAAACATTTCAACCACGGATTGTTCCGGAATATCAGCATCAGCCGGAACCCCTTCACGATAGAACTTTAACCATGGTCTTTCCTCATACTTAGTTTTGGCCTCCATAATGCTACCTCCTACTTTTCCTTAAACAAATTATACATGATATTCCCCGCTAAACCCTAATGAGCGACTCGCTCTCAACCCCCCTTGAATGAAGGATAGACCATTTACTATAGCATGTCAATAACCCCCCAGACCACACCGAATAGCAGTCTGTTCAATATCTCCAGCGGGTTCCTAGGAAAATCAAGGATTCTTCTGGGTGCTTAGGGGGGGGGGGATAATAGCTAGATAACACTATCAGCAGTCGAGTCGAACGGATGGCCTTGGCGCCTGAAATCAGGCAAGTAGCTCTCCGACGCCCCCATTTCTTGCAGCCAACCATTCTCCAGTCCCAACCTGTCTACCAATTTGACGACCTCTGAATACTCTGACGGTGAGACCGTCCTTGAAAGAGAGGAAATCCGCGAAGCGCGGTGTGCTGGAAAGTATTGAGACATAATGCTCACCGTGACTGTAGGAGAAACCTGACTAACCAGCCAGGTGAGTGAGTCCTGACTACCTGCCAGCCCGTTGGGCAGTATAAGGTGACGCACAATCAACCCTCTCTGAGCCAGCCCAGCCTCATCCAGCACCAAGTCTCCAACCTGTCGGTACATCTCCTGGATAGCGACACGGGCGTGCTTCACATAGTCTGGAGCCTGGGAAAACTTCCTGGCCCATTTATCGGATGCATACCTCAGGTCCGGCAGGTAAATACTTATTATCCCATCGAGCTCTCTCAAGGACTTAATAGAATCGTAGCCACTGGTATTGTAGACCAGCGGTAGCCGCAGTCCCATCGGCACTGCCTCCACTACTGCCCGAACTAGCTGGGGGACAAAGTGCGAGGGGGAAACAAAGTTGATATTGTGGCATCCCAGTTCATCCTGAAGGTAGAGCATGCGTTCAGCCAGAGTATGAGAATCCATTTCCTTGGACTGCTGTCCTAACCAGTCCTGGCTAATCTGATAATTCTGGCAATAGACGCACCTCATATTACAGTTGCCAAAGAATACCGCCCCTGCCCCCCTGCTTCCTGAAATGACCGGTTCCTCTCCATAGTGAGCACAAACCGCAGAGACTACAGGTAGATAAGCTGAATGACAAAACCCTCGTTCCCCTTCCAGTCGGTTGACTCCACACTCCCTGGGGCAAATATCACACGAGCCCAGCTGTGCCTCTAATGCCTCCGCCCGACGCTCCAGCTCTCCAGACCGGTATAGAGCAATATAGCCCGGTTCAAACAATTTTCGCCCTGTCTCCGCTAAATCTACCTCGTGAAATTGCTGCTTCTCGAGTATTTGATTACCACTTAATGCTGTCCAGGAACTTCAGCAGTGCTTCATTAAAGACATCAGGTGCTTCCTCGTGTGGAGAATGCCCCACGCCCTTAACCGTTACCAGCTCAGAATCAGCGATTCCCTCTTTTAAGGTCTTGGTAGCCTCGGTGAATGGTAAATCCTCATCGCCCCAATAGATGAGAGTTGGCACCTTGATTTCTGAAAGCCTGGAGGTTACTGGCTTCCATTTTCCGATAGCCCTTGAGGCATAGATGTAACCGTCTACTGAAGTCATCAGTACCTTCCGCCGCGATACCTCCCTTAGTTCAGGGTGCTTCTGGAACCTCTCTATTCTCATGGGGTTGTTAGCGGCATCATATTCAAAGGCTGCCTCCATACCCTGAGAACGTGCCAGCTCGTCCAGTTTTTGCCTTAGCTGAGCATAGTTGGGGTCTCTGGCGAATTGCCCACTAGAAGTATCCACCAGCACCAGGGCAGCAAGCATATCTTGATGCTCCAGAGCGAATTGAAGAGCAACGAATCCGCCTAAAGAGTGCCCCACCAGGCAGCACTTATTAATATTCAACATCCTTAATAGACCAAAAACATCGCCGGTAAAAATCTGCACAGAGTATTCCTCTTCCCTTGATGGTGCCGCCGATTTACCATGTCCTCGATGGTCCAGGGCAACAACCCTGTACTTCGGCGATAAAACCGGTGTCTGATTTGCCCAGTCCTGAGTACTACCGGTATAGCCATGGAGAAAGACTACTGCTTCCCCTTGACCGGCAACTTCATACTTCAGGTTTACTCCATTGATATTGGCTATAGGCATCTCAACCTCCTTTCTTGACTAATACTATTAGTCTCATCTTATCAAATCGCCCTGTCCTGTCAGGACAAGTGAGATTCTATGAGTGTTCCTGCTTATCAAAGGGAGCTAATCAGGAAGACAGCCTACGCAGTCTATCCAAAGCGGCTTCAATTCGCCTCAGGCACTGCTCCTTACCCAGCACCGCCATAGTTTGAAATAACGGTGGTGCTGCCGTCTGGCCGGTAACCGCTACCCTCAGCGTGCCAAAAAGCTGGCCGGTCTTCAGCCCTAACTCCACAGCCAGAGGCCTGAGCAATGCCTCCAGAGATTCAGCATCAAATGACTCTAATTGTCCCAGCCGCTGTTGGGCTACCTCTAAGGCCTGGCTGGTTGACTGCCGGCTCATATCCTTGCCCATCAGCAAACTGGCATCATAGTCAAGCTGCTCAATGAAGAAAAACCGGCTCAACTCAGCTACCTCAGCTAGAGTTTTGGCCCGCTCCTGGATAAGAGGTGTAATCTGCCTGACATAGTCAATGGATAGCGGGCGTTTCACCTCAGAGGGTAAACCATCATCCAGAAAGGGGAGGGCTTGCCGGGTAAAATCCTCCAGACTCAAGCTGCGGATATATACACCATTCATCCAGTCTAGCTTTTCCCGGTTAAATACAGCCGCCGTTCGGCTGACCCGCTCCAGGGAAAAATTGTCTATAAGTTCCTGCCGGGATAAAATCTCAGTCCTGTCGTCCAGAGACCAGCCGAGCAGGGCAAGGAAGTTCAGCATAGCCTCAGGCAGATAGCCCTGCTTATGGTACTCGGCTACGGACACCGCCCCGTGCCGCTTGCTCAACTTGGCACGGTCAGCCCCCAATAGCATTGGCAGGTGGGCAAACTGCGGTGGCTCAAATCCCAGAGCCTGGTATAAAAGCACGTGGCGAGGGGTGCTGGATAGCCACTCCTCAGCCCGCAGCACATGAGTAACCTCCATCTGGTGGTCATCAACCACATTGGCCAGGTGATAGGTGGGATAGCCATCCGACTTGAGCAATACCAGGTCATCAATGGTACTATTTTCAAATACTACCTCCCCCCAGATTAAATCTCTAAACCTGGTCTGTCCCTCAAGGGGAGTCTTGAAACGAATTACCGGGGTGATACCCTCGGCCGCCTTTTCAGCCCACACTTCCTCGCTTAAGTCACGGCAGTGCCGGTCATAACCAGGCGGCTGCTTGCGCCTGACCTGTTCAGCCCGCATCTCCTCAAGTCGCTGTGGGGAGCAGTAGCAGTAATAGGCATCCCCCTGTGAGATTAGTTGTTGGGCTGCATAGCGATACAACTCCAGGCGCTGTGATTGAAAATAGGGACCATACTTACCACCCACCTCAGGCCCCTCATTCCAGTCCAGCCCCAGCCACCGGAGGCTGTCAAGAATAGCCTCCACCGCACCCTTAACCTTGCGGGCAACATCGGTATCCTCAATGCGGACAATAAAGCTGCCCCCGTGGTGCCGGGCAAAGAGCCAGGCAAACAGAGCAGTCCTGATATTACCCACATGGGGATAACCAGTAGGACTCGGCGCAAAACGCACCCTAACTGAGCTAGTCATCTTTGACATTCTCTGTAGAGTAGGCTGCCTGGTTATCTCTCACTTTGGTAAAACTCTCCGCTTTTTCTACAAACAAAGGAATCGTCAATTGCTGTTTATATTCCCTTATCCTTCTTTCGGCTAACCGCACATACTCTTCTTCTGTATCATAACCTATATAATGCCTTCCAGCCTTAATTGCCGCAATGCAGGCTGAGCCGCTTCCACAAAAGGGGTCTAGAACGACTTCGTCCTTGAAGGTATATAGCTGAATCAGCCTATAAGGAAGCTCTAAGGGGAAAGGTGCAGGATGGCCTATCTTGCGCGCTGATTCCGCAGGGAAGGTCCAAACACTTCTGGTATACTCTAAAAACTGCTCTTTTGTTATGGTACTAGTTTTGCCTGGCAGATTCTTCCTGTTAAATGCTTCCTTTGAAAAAACCAGGATGTACTCGTGAATATCCCTGAGTATAGGATTAGCAGCAGATAACCAAGTTCCCCAAGCCGTGGAAGGACTAGCACTGGAAGCCTTATTCCAGATTATCTCACCCCGCATCAAGAAACCGATTTCAAGCATGTCTTGAATAATATAGCTATGCAGGGCTATGTATGGTTTTCTGCCAAGATTGGCTAAATTTACACATGCTCTACCACCAGTAACAAGTTTTTTATATACCTCAGTAAATACTTTCTTCAATAATTCTCTATATTCGTCCAAGGTCAGATTCTCATCATATTCCTTTGTAACATTATAAGGCGGTGAGGTTACCATTAGATGGATACTATAATCCGGGATTTCATCCATTTGCTCGCTAGATTTGCAAAATATTCTATCCAAGAATGAAGAAGGGACAGTACTCTCTATATACTGAGCAGGTCTTTTTATCCTCTGACCATCATATAGTCTACTCTTATAAAATTTGGACGAATCATGTCCAACTCGTCCGGGAACACCGAATGAACTTGTCTCCGTCCCCTTTCTTCTTTGAGAAGAATATCTTTTGTTATCACCCATTATTCTTACTCTCTTATCAAAGTCAAGAACTTCTCCGCCTTTTTCTCATAGGTCGTTTCCCTGTTAGCTATTTCAATAAATTTACCCAATTCATCTTTTGTTCTCATGCTTGAGAAAAATTCCCTTTCTTCACCAAATAGCCCACCCAACTTTCCTAGAAGCTCCCCATAAGTATCAAAACGGCAAAACCCCAATCCTTCCGTAGTTTTAATATTCTCTCCATTGTTATCTAATGGTTTAGGGTTTACAGACCAAAATCCTTGGATAATACCACTTCTTTGCAAATAATCCGCCTTATGATAATAGTATTCAGTAATGGGTGTATTACCCAAGACTATTATTGGGATTTTGGAAGCCCTAAGATCCGAAACTCTTATGTTTATACTTTTTCCGGCAGCTTTCAACATAGTGTCAGACCTCAAAAGTCCCGGGTTACCTTGGTGTGTTCTATAGTCTCCAAGGCAAACCACCCTTTCACCACTTGGTTCAATTTTCAGTTCCCAATTCCACACGACAGACATTTTGACCTCTAGGATTAGGAAGATATCCTCTGGCTTTTGATTGATATTTTCAGTCTTACAGATAGCCACGTCGGCAGGTGACCTATCACTTAAACCTATCTCACTACATACGGCTCCTTTTACAGAATGCCACCCTCTGCTGCTGGCAAATTCACTCAACAAATCAGTAGTCCATTTCTCAGTATAATTCCCTATTAGGGTATTTCTGGCTTGCAGTGTGCTTTTAGTACCCCTGTAACTTTTAGGCCAATATGCATAGTATCTATCATCTGCACCAAGATAAAATAACTGTGCCGGCGTTGCAAACTTCCTAGCTTCAGTAAAGAATTTAATTTCCTGTTCTTTGCCCCACAACTCTTTCATGCTGCTGCTCCCTATGGTAAATATACTTTCCCCCATTCTACCACCCCACCCACCAAGATTCTAGCAGTTATTTTATTAATCTCACCCCCTGTATCCCCCTCTCCTTAGCAAGGAGAGGGGGAATTATTAGGTGAGAGGGGCTTCGCCCCTCTCAGACTCCCCATATACACATTTGGAGGCTTCGCCTCTCTAAAACTCTCTGTATGCATACTTGGGAGCTTCGCCCCTCTCAGACGCCCCATATACATATTTGGAGGCTTCGCCTCTCTAAAACTCTCCATATATTTTGGGGGCTTCGCCCCTCTTGGACTCCCCATATACATATTTGGAGCTTCGTCCCTCTTTAACTTTCCTCGTTACAGATTGACAAGACTTTCCTTATTATGAAGTGGCAATCAGAGTCTTTAGAGGAGCTATGCCTCCCCGAAGAAATTACGCTGCCTTAGTGAAAGACTTGACCTATCGGGTGTTTAAGAGGGGCGTCAGCCCCTCTTTTCAAAATCTTCCCCTTCCCCTTGTCAAGGGGAAGGGGATACAGGGGATGGGGTTTTAAACAATTTAGAAATCTAGGCAATATCCTTCAGTGCCTGCTCTAAATCGGGGGGGAGTTCTGAGGTGAACTCTACATATTTGCCGGTGGAGGGCAGGATAAAACCCAGGCAGGAGGCATGCACAAATTGGCGTGATAGGTGGGGTGATTTGACCCCATAGACTTTATCCCCCACCACCGGATAGCCAATGGCACCCAGGTGAACCCGTATCTGATGGGTGCGACCGGTCTCAGGTCTGACCTCAAGCAGGGTATAGTCACCCATATAATCAATTACATGGTATTCCGTGCGTGCTTCCCTGCCCTTGTCCTCAGCCACCACCGCCATGCGCTCCCGGTGACGGCGGTCACGCCCGATAGGCGCTTCAATAATACCGTCTTCCGGAGTAAGGTGCCCTTTAACCAATACCAGATAGGCTTTTACTACCGAACGTGCCTTAAACTGGTCAGTCAAATTTAGATGAGCGGTGCTGTTCTTAGCTACCACCATTACCCCAGAGGTATCCTTGTCCAAGCGATGCACAATTCCTGGTCGTCGCCAGTCACCAGTATCAGGCAAGCTAGATAAATGGGACAGGATAGCATTAGCCAGGGTATGAGTAGGGTGTCCCGGTGCCGGGTGAACAGCCAGTCCGGGCGGCTTGTCTATAACCAGAAGGTCATCATCCTCATAAATGATATTTAATGGAATAGCCTCAGGCAGCAAAGAACTGGGGGCGGCGGGAGGCAGGCTGATGGTTAACCTATCACCAGCATTAAGTCTAAGTCCTGCCTTAGCTACACGGTCATTAACCTTGATAAAGCCATCACTGATAAGCTTTTGAGTCTGCGTGCGGGAGAGCTCCGGGCAGTGCTCACTAACATACTTATCAAGGCGAGCACCCTGCTTATCAACCACCAAGTTATATGCCTTGAGATTATTTATTAACCTCACCCCCTCGGTCCCCCTCTCCTTAGTAAGGAGAGGGGGAAGTGGTTGCAGAAGAGAGGCTTCGCCTCTCTTTAACTCTCCTCGCTTCAGGGTAGAGACTAGAGAGTTTAGAAAGGCTTCACCCCTTCAAGCTTCCCGTTTAGGTTCCCTATTTTGGCGCATTAGGCTGATAAATCAGTGTTTTTGGCTCTAGTCAGAAAGAGGAGGGAGTAAGCAAATAAAATAATACCGACCGTTATGGCAGAATCAGCAATGTTGAATGCCGGCCAGATGCCGATATCAATAAAATCAGTAACATAGCCTAGATTAAGCCGGTCAACCAGGTTGCCCACTGTGCCGCCAAGAACCAGAGCCAGGGCTGGCTTGCTTAATCCAGTATCTAAAAAGGGAAAACGGCGAGAAAAAAGGAAGACAACGAGCAGGATAGCGACAATTCCGATTAAGGCGATTATAGTTAAGGGGAATGATTGGCCTTGAAATAAGCCGAAGGCAGCTCCAGCATTCTGGACATGGGTTAGCCGAAAGAATCCCGTCTCAGGTAATGATTCCCCGGTAGCTAGATTAGACCTTATCCATATTTTACTGAGCTGGTCAGCAGCTACCACCAGCAATGCAGTAAGGAAAAAGACCACGTTCCGCCACTTACCCCGGGGAGGGTCTGCCTTTTGCATTCTTTGCCTTACAATTCACGCATAGGCTCGCCTGGGGAAGTGCTTCTAATCGGTCTGCGGCTATAGGTTGACCACAACTATCACATAAACCATAGGTTCCTTTTTCAAACTTGTCCAAAGCATGCTCCACCTCGGCCAGATGGTCTCTTACCTGCTTCTCCACGGCTAGCCGCTTCTCAAATTCAAAGCTCTCTGTAGCCTCCTCCTCCCTTTTGCCAAAGGGACTACCCTCTCGTCTCACCTCTGAAGGGCGGATGCTAGCTTCTAATTGCTCCAATTCCCCGAGTAAGCGCTTTTGCTCACTCTTCAAACGAGAGCGAAGTTGCTTAAAGTTGGTAGTCACTTCTACCTCCTCCTGCCCACCTGCCAAGTTTGAGATAGGCTATTTAAAATTCTCCCTATTTGGATGCTGACAGGTAAGCTATTATACTTAAGTGTTACCTTAGAGAGCAATAGTAAATGAGGCGAATTAGTCCAGCATCACCCGAAGTTGGCGAATGGTACTGACTGACTGCCCACGCCAGTGATTGTTGGCGAAGATAAAGGTCTTTTCAGCCACACTATTCAGCTTTTGAATCTTAGGTAACCACTCGCTGAGTTCGTGCGGCGCATAGCTATAATCATACCTCTCATAAGCCTGCTCATGTTGCCACCACTTAGCACTATTACGCCCATGCAAGCGGATATAGCTTATACTACTTGTTGTCTCAGCTACTGGCGGTAAAAGATTGGGCAACTGTGGTTCATCGACACAACAGAAGCCCAAATCCAGATGCCGAAGCAAGTCAAATACCTCATCCCTTAACCACTGGGCATTACGGAATTCAATAACCACCGGTAGCTCACCCAGTTGTTCCCTAAACAGTCTGAGATAGTCCCAGTTATAGCGATTAAACCGGAAACTATATGGAAACTGAGCCAGAATGCAACCCAGCTTCCCAGCCGAGATGATAGGCTCTAACAATTGGTAAAAAGCCTTAAAAACGGAGTCATTATCTTCCCGCCGGTGGGTCATTTCTTGATTCGCTTTAATAGAAAACAGGAAACCTTCGCCTGTTTTCTCAGCCATAGCTTTCAGGCTGGACAGTTTAGGCAAAACATAATAGGTTGAGTTTACCTCACAGGTATTAAATTCACGGGCGTAATAGATAAGCCATTCCCGCTTGGGCATACCTACCGGGTAAAAGTTCCCCACCCAGTCATCATAGCTAAAGCCTGAAGTGCCAAGGTATATCATACTTCCAGTGTACCCTATTTGCTCTATTTTATCAAGCTCATCACCTAGATATTTACTTAACGACCTCGTTCTAGACCAACCCTGAAACCCTTGACAGCAAGGAGTGATTTTAATATAATGTAAATGATAATATTTTTCATTTAGAGCCTGAGATGAGACTTACAGAGAGAGAAGTAGTAGCTTCGTTGAGGCGGTATGGCTATAAGCTTACCCCGCAGCGACGGGCAGTGATACAGGTAATCGCCTCCAGCCAGGACCACCTTACTCCAGCCACCATATATCAGAAGGTGCATCAAGGCCACCCTAGTATCGGACTGGTAACCATTTACCGCACCCTTGAGATACTTGCCAAACTAGGGCTCATCTGTGAGCTACACACCGGAGGCATCTGCCGCAGCTACACAATTAGTACCCTACAGCACCACCACCACTTGATTTGTTCCAACTGCGGCGTAGTTATTGATTTCACCGGCCACGACCTTAGTGAACTGGAGCAAAGCCTCTCTAAGGAGAGTGGGTTCAGAATAGACGGCCACTTGCTTGAGTTCTTTGGTCTCTGCCAGGTTTGCCAAAAAGCAACATAGGTCTTATTTAAGCAACGAAAATAATTTTTAATTAGCCCTAGATAAAAAAATGCTCAGACGGATAGCCAGCGAACTCAGGCACCACAGCCCTTTTACTGCTCTGGGAGCAGCGAGCGGTATCATTGTCATGGTCATAATAATCTTTACTAATGTTCCTTCTCAAGCTTCCCAGGCTGCTTTCCATACCTTACACCCACTCCATGTCGTTTTGAGCGCCCTGACGACCACAGCTATGTATAGAAAATATAGTAACGGGAAAATCTGGGCGGCGGTTTTGATTGGCTATTGCGGTTCTATTGGCATAGCCACCCTGAGCGACGCCATAATCCCCTATCTGGGAGGAGCCTTACTTGGTATTGAAATGGGATTTCATCTCCCCTTTATCGGGACTGAAAAAATGCCCTTTATTGGGATTGAAACCTGGAAGCTGGTAAATTCGGCAGCACTGGTTGGTATTATAATCGGTTATTTAAGACCTACAACCAAACTCCCACATTCAGGACATGTGTTGTTAAGCACATGGGCATCACTATTCTACTTTACTGCCTTCGGCATAGCCCCTTGGATTCCTCTGCTCCCCTTTGTCTTCCTGTTTTTATTCCTTGCCGTTTGGCTTCCTTGCTGCGCGAGTGATATAGTGTTCCCCCTTCTATTCACCAGGGAGAGGTTGCACCACCAGCACGGGTAGCCTATAATTCAATCAATATGGTAAATCTTTCCGTTCAATTAGCCCCCAAACACCCCCGGGGATTATTGCTAACTAACCCGGTGATGACTGCCTCCGGCACCTTTGGCTACGGCACGGAGTATAGCCACATGTTTGATATTCAAAAGCTAGGGGCTATCGTGTGCAAGGGAACTACTCTTGAGCCCAGGGACGGCAACCCCCAGCCCAGACTAGCCGAGACAGCTGGGGGCTTGCTCAACTCAATCGGGCTGGAGAATATTGGCGTCAACGCCTTAACTAAGGAAAAGGCACCAATCTGGGCAAGCTGGCACGTGCCGGTCATCGTTAATATTGCCGGTGAAACCGTTGGCGATTACACCCAGCTGGCCAGTCAGCTTGACGGGGTAGCTGGAATCAGTGGTCTTGAAGTAAACATCAGCTGCCCCAATATAAAAGCTGGTGGTGCCGAGTTCGGTGCCAACCCAGATTCAGCGGCAGAGGTAACCACCGCCGTCAGGCAAGCCACTTCTCTGCCAATGCTGGTCAAATTGACCCCCGACACCAGTGATATAGCCAAGGTAGCGGTGGCAGTGGCTGAAGCCGGGGCTGATGCTATCTCCCTGATTAACACCCTGAAGGGTATGGCTATAGATATTACCAAGCGTAGCCCACTTTTAGGCAACATAACCGGAGGTCTATCTGGACCAGCCATAAAACCGGTGGCACTATATATGGTATATGAGGTAGCCGGTGCCGTAGATATACCGGTCATTGGCTGCGGCGGCATCACTACCGCCAGTGATGCTCTGGAGTTCATTATGGCTGGAGCCAGCGCTATTCAGGTAGGCACAGCCAGCTTCACCGACCCCCGCGCCCCCCTCGATGTCCTGGAGGGAATAGAGCAATTTATGAAAAAAGAGGGGATAGAGGATATAGCTGAGCTTATTGGGGTTGCGCGGCGGTAAATAACTTAGTTACACAAAATGGCTTATCGTTATCTGCTTTCCAGTACTTGCCCACATATACGAAACTACTTTTCCATGGCCTTAAGCATCCGCTCCAGCACAATCGCTACGCCATCGTCATCGTTACTGGCGGTGTGATACTTGGCAACAGCTATCACCTCTGAGACAGAGTTAGCGACTGCTATTGAGATACCACAGGCTGTCAGCATGTCAACATCAGGGATGTCGTCTCCAAAGGCGACTACATTAGCCAGCGAGATTTCTTGAGAATGGAGAAGTTGTCGCAGGGCACCTGGTTTCGAAGCTCTCACACTAATGATATTGAGAAACTTTGTCTCGTTAGACGGGATCACGGAAACCAAATCGCCAAACTTCCGGGAAATCTTACCAGCAACAGCTGAGAGGTCATGTCCCAGTCCATCGACAGCGATCTTGGTTGGCATTCTGGCTAGGGCTTGTTTCAACGATAAAACCATGTCTGGCGTCGCAGCATTAATCTTCCAAAGCATGTCCGGGTCAAGCGGCATATTCGTACCGAATTCGTAACCATCCAGCTCTACAACCAGACGGACCTTCGGGTCCATGTCAAGAATGAGGTTGACAATATCTCCTGTGATCGCTGAAGGGAGTGCTTCCCGCACGAATCCAGATAATGGAGGCACAGCTCTGGCAAGTGCCCCGTTCATTAGTATTAATGAACAACTGTTTACCAGCTCATCCCCTAGGAACCGACGTACGGTTCGGGCCGGGCGGGAAGTAGCCATGATGACCGGAATGCTTTGCCTAACACACCTTTTGACCGCCACACAGTTACGTTCGGATAGTTGCGTTTGGCTGTTCAATAAGGTTCCATCCAGGTCAATTGCAATCGCACCGGGCGGCTGATCGAAACTGGGGAGCTTTGTTATTCTTTCATTCTTGGCACACATATGTCTGCTTAACCCATCCTTGCACTTCTTCTGTCCCAATCATCCAGTCATTTATTCTTCCACCAGCTTTTGGCCGGCGAGGAAGGCCTGGTGTAAGGCGTCAGGGTGTTTGGCTATGGCCCCTTTCTCATCCACCCCCGGGAAGAGCAGTTCTCCAGTGTAGGTAATATCCAGGATTCTAAAGACGGTCTTTACCATGACCAGCGCCGGCTCAAACAGGTCGGTTATCTTTCTGCCACCAACGGAAATAAAGAACCCCTTCCTCTCTCGCCCGCTGCCTAATGGCGGTATTTTAAGCACATATTTCCTTGCCCATAGTGCCTGGAAGCGGTCAATCATCGCCTTCATCTGGGCGGTTACCCCCGTAAACTGGATGGGAGAAGCCAGCACTATTCGGTCTGCCTGCTCCAGTTCCCGGTACACCATCTGCATATCGTCCTGAACCTTGCACTTTCCTTTCTCCAAGCAGGCATCGCAGTGCTGACAGGGGGTAATCTTAAGGTCGTTAAGGATAATAGTTTTAACCTCAGCCCCTTGGCTGGCGGCGCCTCTCATAACTTCAGCCAGCAGCATATCGGTATTACCATCCCGCCGCGGGCTGCCAGCAATACCAAGAATTTTCACTTCAGTTCCCCTCCAATAGAACTCAGGATTTCCGCCTCTCTGGCTCTCATCTGGCGCTCAAGCTCAGGCGTATTATGCTCATAACCCAGGAGGTGAAGCACCCCATGAATTATGAGAATGGCTATCTCCCTTCCTACCGAATGCCGATGCTCTTCAGCCTGGATAACTGCCTGAGGGTAGGCAATAATCACCTCGCCAAGGTGCTGTATTCCGTCTGGAGGTGCTACAAAGGGAGCAAGGTCTTCCCCGAGCGGCTCGGGGAGCATAGCAAAGGCTAGCACATCAGTAGGCTCATCTTTCCCCAGGTAGCTCAAATTTAGCTGGTGCACCCTTTCCTGACCGACAATAACCAGACCAAGCTCCACTCTGGAATCGGCACCCTGAGCAACAAGGACTTTCTCAGCCACACTCTCCAGCCAGCTCGCCTCAAGGCACCCCTCAAGACCCTCATCAAATAAAACATTAATCTCCATTTGTGCCAATCATCATAACACAGCCCAGGGAAGCCCTCAAATGGATTCTTATCTACCTCACCCCCTTTATCCCCCTCTCTTTCAAAGGAGAGGGGGAATTGGTTAGGTAGGAGGGGCTTCGCCTCTCTTTGACTCTCGTTTGCTGCTCCTTCTGTCTAGTGCATCATTGCGAGCCAAAGGGGAAGGGGGATAAAGGGGGATGGGGTTATTAGTTATCAAAGGGGGGAGGATATTAAAAAGAGGGGCTGATACTCCTCTTATAGATTTTACACAAGCAGCCCCTTACGCTATACTGTAGTTATAGTTTAGCTATTGGTGAGGCGAGTAATGGGTTTTAGTCAACTCATAGATAAGGCTCGAGAGTATCTCCCACCGGAGAAAATGGCGGCGATTGAAGATGCCTATAATTTTGCTATGAAGGCGCATGAGGGACAGGTGCGCAAATCAGGCGAGCCCTACCTGGAGCACCCGTTACAGGTTGCTTTGACCCTGGCTGAGCTTCAACTTGATACTGGCTCTCTAGTGGCTGCCTTGCTACACGATGTTCCTGAGAATTGCGGGATACCTATTTCGGAGATTGAAGCCAAGTTTGGCTCAGAGGTAGCCAAGCTAGTCGATGGCACCACTAAGCTGGGCAAGCTCTCCTGGCAAGCACCGGGGGAGGTAGCACGACAAGGAAGCATAATGACCAAGGAAGAGCAAGCAGAAAACCTGAGGAAATTACTGGTAGCGATGGCTGAAGACCTCCGTGTGGTGTTTATCAAGCTAGCTGACAGATTGCATAATATGCACACCTTAGATGCCCTATCCCCGGAGAAGCAACGCAGTATTGCCCGGGAAACTGCCGAGGTATATGCTCCCTTAGCCCATCGTTTGGGAATATGGGAGCTAAAATGGCAGTTAGAGGATTTATCTTTCCGCTACCTGGAGTCAAGGAAGTATCACCAGACTGCCAAGCTGATTGACAGCCGGCGCACCCAGCGGGAGAGCTTCATAGGCCAGGCAATTCAGACTTTAAACCAGGAGTTTGACCGGGTGGGTCTAAAAGCCAAGATTTCAGGTAGACCCAAGCATATCTACAGTATACACCAGAAAATGGAGAGGTACGCTGCCCTGGGTAAAGACTTTGACGATATACATGACCTTCTCGCCCTGCGGGTATTGGTTGATGCCGTACCTGATTGCTATAGTGCCTTAGGCACTGTCCACAATTTGTGGCGTCCTCTGTCTGAGCAGTTTGACGACTTCATCGCCAATCCCAAGTCAAACGGGTATCAATCTCTGCATACTTCCGTAATGTGCCAGGGCACAACACCCCTGGAAATACAGATTCGCACCCACCAGATGCACCACGTTGCTGAATTTGGGGTAGCATCTCACTGGCGGTACAAAGAGGGTGAAAAGAAGGATCTGCGCTTTGAGGAGAGGATAGGCTGGCTACGCCAATTAGTTGAATGGCATCGGGAACTGAGTGGTGCTGAAGAATTCCTGGAATCGGTGAAGACAGATATATTTAATGACCAGGTTTTTGTTTATACACCCAAGGGGGAGATAAAGGATTTGCCCAAGGGTTCCACTCCTCTTGACTTTGCCTATCGGGTGCACACTGACCTGGGGCATCGCTGTATAGGGACAAAGGTCAATGGTAAGCTGGTGCCACTCAATTATCAGCTCAATAACGGTGATGTTGTTGAAATTATGTCAACCAAAGGCAAGAAGGGACCGAGCCGGGATTGGCTGAATCCTGCCCTAGGTTACCTCAAGACATCCCACGCTAAGGAAAAGATACGGCAATGGTTTAAGAAGCAGGAACGGACAGAAAACATTGAGCGTGGTCGGGGGCTCTTAGAGAAGGCGATGAGGCAACTGGGCATAAAGCTCATGGAGCGGGAGAAGCTAGCCAAGCTGTTCAAATATGAAAGCCTGGATGATTTTTATGCAACTATTGGTTTCGGCGGCATTACCACTCATCAGATTGCCTTGAAGCTAGCTGCCCAGCAACAACAACCCAAGATAGTTAAAGTTACACCCCCCAAGCAACCCCCATCAGCAGTTAAGGTGCGAGGAGTCGGGGATTTACTTACTCACCTGGCTGAGTGTTGCCATCCTGTGCCTGGAGACCCGATTGTTGGCTATGTTACTCGCAGTCGAGGGGTGACTGTCCACCGTCAGGATTGTCACAATGTGGTTCATGAGGACGAGAAGGATAGGTTGATTCCGGTGGAGTGGGGAGAGACTGATTCGCTATATCCAGTTAAGATTCAGGTTGAAGCCTGGGACAGGGTAGGGTTGATGCGCGATATCACGACTCTCGTGGCTGAGGAAAAGATTAATATTGCTGCCGTGAGCTTAACTAATAATGACGACCAGACCATATCAGCATTCCTTACTTTAGAGACGAGGAACCTGGCTCAGTTGAGTCGGCTCTTGGCAAAAACCGAGGGGATTCGGGGGGTGATAAGTGCTGCCAGGATAGGAGAGGAGGCATCGGCGAAAGCTAGCCCTCAACCTGATGCAGCCCGTAGCCAGTAGCGAGTTTTTGAGGGACTCCATCCCGGTAGTCCAATCAATTCCCCTTACATCTAGATTAAGTTGTTAAATAAAAAGGCTTATGGAGGTAGATATTGCCAGTTACTAAGTCAGCCAAAAAACAGGTGCGTGTCGCCGAAAGAAAACGACTGCGTAATAAGCCTATTCGCAGCCTGTGTAAGACCAACATAACTAAGGCAGAAAAGCTTATTTTCTCAGGCGAGCTTGAGGCGGCTCAAAAAGCAGTAGTAGCTGCCATCAGTTCCCTGGATAAGGCGGCGGAAAAGGGGATTATCCACCCCAATAATGCTGCCCGACGCAAATCACGCCTAATGAGTAAGCTAAACAAGGCTCAAGCCCTGTCTTCGGTCGAAGCTTCGGACTCTGGCGAGCCCGGTAATTTACCCAAGGAAGCGGATGAGGTTAGTTAATTAATAATCAATTCCAGGCTTGGGGGCTTGACAAAAGGCTTAACTAGTTATAAAGTTATATAGAACAAATGTTCGCCATAGCCAGGGATTTTTTACGAGGTGATAGGTGAAAGCACTCTCACCTAAGCAGCAACATATAATTGACTTTGTTCACCATTTTTGGGCAGATACGGGCTATCCACCCACGGTTAGGGATATAGTAAGCGGGTGCAGGATTAGCTCGACATCTGTTGTCGATTATAACCTGGATATACTAGAGAGGGAGGGGTATATTCGCCGCCATTCCGGGGTTTCGCGTGGCATCAAGTTGCTCACTCCATCTCCAGCCCCAGACTACAGCACTCAGGTGCCTATTATTGGTCAAATATCGGCTGGTGAGCCGATACCAGTGCCTACTCCCGATACCTGGGATGTTACTGCTTCCTCAGAGACTCTGGAGGTGACCGAAGACTTGACCCGGGGCAGGAAAGATATTTATGCGCTCAAGGTGAAGGGCTCATCAATGATAGATGCCTTGATTAACGACGGTGATATTGTATTGATGCAGTATGTGAACACGGTGGAGAATGGAGAGATGGCAGCTATATGGCTTAAGGCTGAAAAAGAGGTCACGCTGAAAAAGGTTTATCGTGAGCCGGGTGGCATCCGACTCCAGCCAGCAAATAGCCGGATGAAACCTATATATGCTGAGCCAGACAATGTTGAAATTCAAGGTAGAGTGATTGCTGTCATCAGGCAATTGGCATAACTGTCTGATTTGATTTTTATTATCAATAAGCATAAATTAGCCACAGTTTGAAGTCGCTGGGAGCAAATCCGGCCAAAGAGCCGCCTACATTTCTTCCTTCTTAAACTTTGCCCCTCCGCAAGAGTTCAGCAAAGAAGTTTTCTCTACTTCCAGCCTGGACAAAAGCAGCTTTAGCGGTGGGGAGGAAGTTGAGCACCAGTATTAGCAGCAGAACAATGGAGAAGGCAACAGGCAGCCCCGATTTCTCCAGAAACCAAGCAGATAGAAGCATCGAAAGAAGGCTGATATTTACCGACAGGATGGGGTTGCGGGTAATAACTATGAATACAAGGGTTAAGGCTATGACAATTAGTAGCTCCCGGGGCATCACAATAGCTAAAACACCTATGGTAGCCGCCAGACCATTGCCCCCGGTGAATTTCAGGTAGATAGACCACATATGACCAGCTATCGCTGCCAGTCCAGCCGCCAATATAAAGAACTGGGCTCCAGATGCTAGCTGGAAGAATTGTGGTTCATATAATGGTACATTTAATAACCGATGGGTTATAGCCACTGCGGCTACCCCTTTACCCACATCAAACACGCCGACAATAATGGCAGCCCACAACCCGACCTCCCGGAAGACATTGCGAGCACCAGCATTGCCTCCACCCAGCTGACGGATATCTTTACCAGTTGCCAGCCGGGTAATAATATAGGCTGATGGAAAGGAGCCAAGCAGGTAAGCAATGATTACGGCTATGATTCCAGTAACAATATCATTGACTATCATTTACGCTTCCGCTATCGGGCTCTTTTTATAAACTGGTGTGCACCAGCTAATATACTTCGGGTTGTTGCCTCGTATTACATCGGAGTAGATTTTCTCTAATTTCTTTGTTATCTCACCGATTTCACCACTAGCTATCTTACGACCGTCTATTTCGGCTACCGGGGTTATATTGGCAGCCGTGCCGGTTAAGAAGCACTCATCAGCAGTGTAAAGCTCAACGCGGTCAACAGGCCTTTCTATCGTTTCAACATCCAGCTCGTTTTTCGCCAGTTCTATTGCCGTAGCCCGGGTAATGCCCACCAGAAGGCTATCATAGTTGGCTGGGGTCACCAGTTTGTCTCCTTTAACTAGAAAGAGGTTCTCCCCACTCCCCTCAGCGACATAACCATCTGAGGTAAGCATAATTGCCTCATCAAAGCCATTTTCAACAGCCTCTGTCTTAGACAGAGCACTGGTGATATAAAGTCCGCTAAGCTTTGCCCGCGGTACTTCCTTGGGGAACCGCCATGAAGAGACGCAACACCTTACTTTCTCTGGCAAATACGGTCCCCAGGGAAAAGCAAAGACCAGAAAGTCACACTCCAGGTCGTGGAGACGGACACCCAGAGCCTCGGAACTCTTATAAGCTAAAGGCCGGATATATATATCTTCTTTAAAATCGCACCTTTCCACCAGTTCCACCGTTATCTGGCATAGTTCGTCAACAGTGTAGGGCAGGTCAATCTTCAACACCCGGCAGCTATTATACAGTCGTTCATAGTGCTCTCTAAGACGAAATATGTAAATCTGCTGTTGCTCACTGTTCCAGTTACCCCTGATGCCTTCAAAAGCCGCAGTGCCATAGTGAAGGGCTTGGGTCATAACTCCTATCTTAGCTTCAGATATGGGAACAAACTCATTATGAAAAAAAGCATACGATGGCATTATGTAAAGTCTCCTTTCTTAGATGGTCTTTATTATAGTCATTATCGGGGTATAAGACAAGTAGATTTAACGAGAGTTAAGATTAGCCTCGTATTGGGCAAGGCAACTATTCCTTTTTCGGCTCCACCTCAGGTAACGTAGCCGTTTCAGGAGTTTCAACCGCTTCTTCGGCTACCTCCTCTTCCACTGCCTCTTCTATCACCTCTTCTATCTTCTCTACATGCCGTACACTAACTTTCACCACCACCAGCTCTGGGTCATTAAGAACGGTAACCTCCTTATCCAGCTCAACATCCTTCACTCGCACCGCTTGCCTTGACTCGGTGAGGGAACTGAGGTCCAGTCCTACACTGGCAGGAATTTTATCCGGGAGGCACTCAACAGTCAAAGTGTTGAGCTCCTGCACCAGCATATTCTCTTTTAACTTCAAGGCTGGCGCTTCTCCAACTAAAACAACCGGAACCTCCACCTTTACCTGCTCTGCCATTTTCACCTGATAAAAATCTACATGTAGTGATTCACCTGTTCGTGGCTCTCTCTGAACTTCACGAACTACCACGTTCCTCGGTCTTTTTTCGTTATCAAGTTTGAGACCGATAAGCCTCGTCCTCCCGGCTTCAGCTAACACCCGCTGAAGTGTGGCAGTATCACATTGTAATGCCATTGACTTGGTGCCGGGACCAAAAAGATGCACCGGAGTAATCCCCTGGCGACGTAAAAATCTGACTTTCTTACCCAGAATCTCGCGGTTAGTAACCTTTAACTCTATTTGGTCCATCCAATCTCTCCTTTAAAATTGATGCCTATATACATTAAAGCATATTTTACCGAGGTTGTGTATATCGGCAACAGCTTGACAAAGACAGCTCAGCTACTTAAAGTGTCCATTACAGGGAGGTGTGCAATGCCACCACAATTTGTATCAGGTTCTCCGCTTTTGGAAGCGGCATGGGCTGTAGGGATACTGCTTGTCTCTGCTTTAGTTGCTTGGGGTATTCTTCTGGGCTTGCGATACGGACAGCAAAAGCTACAGAAGCAGGCTAAACCTGCCCTCTCTTCACAACTACTAGAGAGTCTCTCCCGGCCTCTTTTCCTTCTGCTAGTCTTTGAGGGGCTTATCCTGGCACTGAGCTCTTTGTCCTATTTAGCAACTTGGCGTCCTGTCCTGGGAAAGGCCGGTATTGCCGTGGTGATTGTTCTCGCTACCTACGGCCTGACGCGGATTGGGGGTGTGCTGCTGGTCTGGTATTTGCGTAGTCGCACAGTTCGCCGAAGGGCACGCATTGATGAAGGCCTCATCCGTTTCCTGAGGCGGATTATGGTGCTAATTATCTATGCAGTTGGTATCCTGGTACTGCTGGACTATCTAGAGATTACTATCACACCCATTGTAGCCGGCCTGGGAATTGGCGGTTTAGCCGTAGCCCTGGCGCTTCAGCCTCTCCTGGCTAACTTTTTCGCCAGCACCCAGATTATATCCGACCGTATTGTGCGTGTGGGGGACTATATCGAGCTGGATAGCGGCGTAAGAGGGTATGTTACCGATGTCGGCTGGCGCAGCACGCGGATTCGCACCCCTTTCAACAACATGGTGATTATTCCTAACTCTCGTCTGGCTGACAGCGTGATTACAAACTATTACGGTCCAAAGATGGAAGTGGGGGTCATGGTGAATTGTGGTGTCAGCTACAGCAGCGACCTCGCCCATGTGGAGAACGTGGTCCTGACAGTGGCCAGAGAGGTAATTGAGGAGCTCGACGAGGCCGACAAGACTTTTGAGCCGTGGTTTAGCTATGAGGAATTCGGGGATTCAAATATTAATTTCTGGGTCTGGCTGCAGGCGACGGACCGGATTGGCTCATTCCGTGTGAAAAGTGAGCTCATCAAGCGTCTTCATGCTCGCTTTGACCAGGAAGGTATCACCATAAACTACCCTGTCCGGACAACCTACTTGCAGTGGGCTAACGGTCCACAACCTCCACCCCCTCCGGATGCCCCCGGCTCTGGTGGCTCCAAAGAGAATCGTTAAGGTAAGCGTATTAACCTCACCCCCTGTATCCCCCTCTCCTTAAAAGGAGAGGGGGAAGATTGTTTTTTGAAGGGGCTTCGCCCCTTCAATCTACCCCTCATTGGGTAGACTCAAATTGGGCCAGGTGGTATATATGAGGCAGGAATAAACCAGAGGAGGAGACCATGACAAATACTAACTGGGATGGAGTTGGCGAAGCTCTGCTTCGGAGAGTTGAAGCAAGTCACCTCAAGGAATACTTTAAAGAACCTTTGGAGGAGATTATAGCTCCCTTATTGAAAGGGGATGAAATTGATGGCTCAGTGTTAATAGATGTCATGATGGTCTTAATATTCATTCATGTTGACTTATTAGGTTATTTATATGCAGAAGACTCCTCACCACGCAATTCATCCAAGAATGCCGTGAAGTTTCTTAGAGAATACCTTGGTAAAATTGATCCGAGATATGCAGAAGTGGGTGGATTACTTTACCACATGCTTAGGCATGGTTGGATACATAGGTTTACACCTAAAAGGCTTAAACTGAATGATGGAACGATATTAGACTTCCAATACAGCTATAATATAGATAGAGAGCAACATCTTACAAAGGTAGAAATACAAGGGGCTAAAAAATTACTCATTAGTATGCCTTTACTCTATAATGATTTGCTTTCTGCGATTGATTTATTTGCTGTGGATATTAGCCACAATCAGGAACTGTCAGACGTTTTTAAAAAGGCCTTTGAAACGAGAAGGAAACCGGAAGAAGAAAATGATATTCGCGTTCGCTACAAAAGCTACCTGCGTGACTCAGATTTCCATTTCATATATCGTCTCTTGAACGAGGGGCATTGAGTTTGCCTTCTACCTCGACAAACTCGGCGTATGGAGGGTGTAGCCTTTTTCGGTTTCGGGGAAGATGTCTTTTAGCAGCAAGGTTCAGCCGGTCTGGATAGCGGTGAAGCCATATTTATTGCGGATGCGGTCATAAGACCTCACCAGACGCACCAAAATGGCTTTTAAGGACGCTCAACGGCGTAGCAGAGACTCAACCACCCTATTGTATTGATGCCCCAGTTCGTTTTTAATCCGCTGCTTTATTGCTACCGCCATCCGATGAATAGAACCGTAGATAGATTCAAAGCCGGCTGGCGGTTTTCAGGGGCATGCCAGAGTGCAAACCAAAAGCCCGGGCTTCATACGAGGCAGCAGCCACCAACCACCACTAGTTTGCCTCGAAGCTCAGGATTCAACACCCGCTCTACCGCGACAAAGAAAGCGTCAAGGTCAATGTGCATAATGGTGTTTTTTGCCATGCCCTTACTGCTCGCTCCCATGGCTAGGCGGTAAAGGTTAGTTTTGTCCCTGACATGTTCAGTATAAATTGACCAGGCATGGTCTTTTCAAAGGCGAAGGCAGCTTTTCTTCCCGTGCAATGAGTCGGGACGACGTAGTCTGGCCCTATTTTCTTCATGGATTTCACTGTGTCATCAATGATAGGTTCAAAAGCCGGGCCGGTCAAATGGAATCCTCCCATGACGACATGCACCTTATTTATACCGGTAACCTCCCGGGCATATTCCACTTCATTGATTATCCCCGAATGGGCGCAACCGGCTAGTATTACCAGACCTTTACCCCTTATATTCATAACCAGCGCTGTATCATCTTCAATGGGGTCCCACATTTCCTTCCCGTTTTCTTCATAGAATGCCGCTGGCATTCCCTTCTCAAAGCTCGTCCTTCTGGGAATCTCCCCTAAAAACAACACATCTCCATCCAATTGGGAATACGGTTCCTTTGTTTCCACAATTCGGAAACCCGCTTCTTCAATTTTTTCTTTTTCAGGCAAAGGCATTCCAATTTTGAAATCGGGGAGGAGCCTAAGGTATCGGTTTGCCCTGAATACAGCCGGATGGGCGACAAATTCCAGTCCCCTTTTGCCAATTCTTGCTGCCACCTCATCTAGCCCCCCGAAATGGTCTATATGGCCGTGAGATAGAGCTGCTGCCTCAACCTCGGTCAAATCAACATTCAAGGCATCAGCGTTCCGTGCGGCAACATCCGTGGAAAAACCGAAGTCGAAAACCATCGTTCTTGTTTTATCCTTTGTTGTGCATTTGACTAAGGCGGAAAAACCATGGTCGGCTAGAATTGAGACTTTCAGTTGCATATCCTTAATGGGGAATGCCCTTGAGACTATATCTGAATTGTCCCCCGATGCTAAATCAATGTAGTTATCGGCGAGGGTCAGTATTTCGACCTTGTCTACCTCGTTTATTTTGAACCTGTCCATGATAAATTATCTTCCTTCCGATTCTTTATAGTTCCTGCCTCATCTGTCGTGAGCTACTATTGTTTGTCCACTATATCATGTTCACTTCCCTACCATCACCCACAGCTTTCCCCCATGGGTTATTAAGTCCATTTTAGCACAATTATGATGACAACCTTGGAGACTGATACACAATAGACAAAAAGTTGTTAAGGAGCCTCGGTAAGCCTTACCTTAACCGCTTGGGGGCGACCATCTCGTCCCTTATCCATGTCAAACTCCACCTCTTGCCCTTCTCTCAGAGTATCAAACTCCACGCCTTGAAGCTCGTTACGATGGAAGAAGAGGTCTGTGCCCTCCGCTGTCTGGATAAAGCCAAACCCTCGGTCTGCAATTAGCCGTCTGATAGTGCCATTAGCCATATCTAACCTCCTTTGTTTCTACTACCTGCTAAGATTCTAGCTGGTTTACCCCATTATACAACATTATTAAATAAAAGGAGCGAAAAATCTGAAAAATCCCAAACAGCACGGGGCGTGCCATACTATTCAACTTACTCCTCGACCCTCACCCACAGTCTTCCTCCATCAGTGACGAATTCTATTGTAGCATGTTTGTCATTGGTCTTATCATAGGTTAGATATATATTTTCTTGACCTAGTTTCTGTTCAAGCCTGTCCATCACCTCATCGCTGGGGTGGCCAAAGGGGTTACCCTCACCTACCGAGATAACAGCCAGCCGGGGGTTAACCACCGCCAGAAATTCGGCAGTGGTAGATGTAGTTGAGCCGTGGTGAGCAACCTTGAGCACAGTGCTGGTTAAGCTGGCGCGGCGGGTAATAAGTTCAAACTCTGCCTCCCACATTATATCAGCCGTAAGCAGGAAGCTCACCTCACCCATACTTAAATGCAATACCATACCATTATTGTCTATATCGGACTCGGTGCCAGTCAAAGGGGGTGTTTGGGGATTGAGCACCTCTATCATTACTTCTGTGCCAAAATCAATCTGCTGTCCGGCCTGAGCTATGATGCAGTTAATATCCCTTTCCTCAAGTAACCTGAGCCACTCATCGTATATATCGGACTTAAACTCCAAATCAGGGTAGAGCACCTGCCTCACTTTATATCTATTTAGGACTTCTACCAGACCAGTGACATGGTCAGCGCTGGGGTGGGTTAATACCACCAGTTCTATAGTTCTATCCCAGAAGGGCATTTTCCTGCCCAGTGCCAAAGCTATCGCCTGTGGGCTGGGTCCACCGTCAACCAGAATCTGCTGACTGCCTCTCTGAATAAGGATGGCATCGCCCTGCCCTACATCAAGAAAGCTTACATGAAGATTGTCATCGGGCATAGTGGCCGCCGTAACCGAGACCAGAATAGCTACCACCAGCAGGGGTGGAATAACCCATTTCTTGGGCAGGTTGGAGACAAAATTGGCAGCTTCAGGCATTAACTTAACCAACTTCTCCCTATTATTGATGAGCCAGATAACCAGGGCAAGTGCTGAATAATAAACCCATATCAGGCGAGTGTCAACTGAGCCTGCCTCAATAAAGGGAATAGCGGCAAAAACCTTGACCACCAGCAGCATATATGAAGCGAATAACCAGGCTAGCCAGGCTATAGCCTGAGCAACAGGTAGGGCAATAAGTCCCAGGACCCCAGCCAGAGTCCCGGTGAGAATAATGCCGGGCAGAGCGGGCAGGGCAAACAAGGTAGCCAGGGGAGCAACCCATGAAATAATGCCGAAGTAATAAGCAATAAGTGGCCAGACAGCTATGATTGCCCCCAGGCTTACACTGAAGCTGTCAGTAATGAAGTTAGCGATAGATACTGCTGCCCCACCTTCACCTAATATAGCATTAACCGCTTTTCTACCTAGAGATTGTATCAGTGGAAAGACGAAGATTAAGCCAGCCATAGCCGTAAAGCTCATCTGGAAAGAGGCATCCCACAGCACCCGGGGACTGATGCCTACCATTATGGCGGCGGCAAAGACCAGGGCGGTAATGGCACTGCGCTGTCTGCCCAGAAGGTCGGCAGTAAGAAATAGGCTAGCCATAATGGCTGCTCGAACTATCGGTGCGTGCATACCGGTGAGCAAGGCATAAAGCCAGATTGCGCCCAGTGCCAGCCAGATGTAGATATAGTTTTTCCTGCCAAAGAGCCAGATGCCGAGGCTGAGCAGGATGCCAGCCACGATACTGAGGTGGAGACCAGAAATAGCCAACAGGTGAGCAGTACCAGTGTGAATAAAATCGGCTTTGACTGATGAGGGAATGTTGCCCCGCATGCCCAAAATTATGCCCTGAGCCAGCGATGCCGGTGGCTCAGGCAAGACTTCAGCCAGGGTTTGGGATAGGCTATTTCTTAGTGAGTAAATCCACTCTAGCGGCTTAAAGCCCTTTCCCACCTCTAAGATTTCTATTTCAGGGTAGAACATAATGGAATAGATTTCCTGGTGGGCTAGATAATCTTTATAATCAAAGTCATCAAGCTGGGGCGGCGTCTCTAATTCCCCCCTTACCTGAAGCACATCGCCATAGCTATAGACCGGGTATCTGGGCACAAATAGCAGGGTGGTTCCTGATACCTCATGCCATTTTCCATCCGATTTTATTTCTCTGGCTGACAGGCGGAGGCGAGTAGTTTTGTCTCTAACCTCAGGGTCTCTATCTAACAGTCCCTTGACTTCTACAGTCCCCCGGTCGTTATAGAACTGGAGGCAACTCTCATCATCAGAGGGCAGGCTCGACTGAAAGCGGAAGGCGCCACTGAGGAAGATAATGAGGCATAGACTGGTTAAGATTATTAGTTTCCTGTGCTGGCGGGCGAGGAAAAGCAGGGGGAGGGGAATAAGCCCGATAGAAACGAAAACCAGGGGTAGATTAAATTTTGACCCCAAAAGGATACCAGCCACCCAGGCACAACTCAGATAGATAAGTGACACTTTTTCGTCCTGCCTATCAGTCGGCTACGGTAATCAGGTCTTTAATCCGCTCGTAGGTAGTAGTTCCTATACCGGCTACCTTAAGTAGCTCATTAGTATTGCGGAACGGTCCATTTTGGTGACGATAATCAACAATGCGTTGGGCCAAGGTTTCGCCAATTCCAGGTAGGGTCTTAAGCAACCGCACTTCAGCCCAGTTAATGTCAATTTTCTGCGGCTCTTGTCCTTCTCCCACCCCGGGAATATAGAGTTTAAGCCCACTGAGGTTGGCGCTAGTGGTAGTGCCACCAGCAGCTTGAATAAGGGCTTCTATGCTGTCACTAGTCGTAAAGGGATAGAAGCCGGGGTTAGTGACATTACCCCCAATGTAAATCTCTCCTTGTAGCTCCTTACCCGGGGGTATAGAAATCTCTATGGGCTGGCTCGGGTTATATCTACACCAGGCTACTATGCCACCAAAAACAATGATGGCTACCAGGAGAATAATGAGCAGCGTCCAATACCTGTTAAGCTTACTTGCTGCCATTGAAGACCTCCCTGCATTAGCTACCCAGTATGAACTACAGTATTCGCCATCTGGCTAACTAAAACCACAGTATAGCAAAGAAGGTGCTTCCGTCAAACGCTTAATCGGGGGCTGTGGAAGCGGGAAAGTTGATATGGTGGAGAGCAGGAAGATAGAAGAGGGGTTGCTTTAAGCGCCTCTCAAGGTGGCTCGTAATGCTTCTTCTGACTCAGGGGTAGTAACGGCTATTACCTGGTCCCCAGCCCGAAGGACTGTATTGACCGTAGGGACAACTGGTTTGCGTTCCTTACGAATAATCAGGGACAGGACGCTACCCGGTGGTAGTGAAAGCTCCTTCACCAGTTTGCCGACTGTAGTTGATTCAGGTGGGATTTTTACTTCTACAATCTCCAGCCCCTTGTCTCTAATAGTTAATAAGTGCGTCAAGGGGTGTGTGGGCACCTCTGTTTCTATGCTCTCAAGGATAATATCGGTGCTGCTTATGGTAATATCGACGCCCAGCTTCTTGAAGAGGGTTTCATTCTTCGGGTTTCTGATACGGGCTACGGTGCGGGGTACATTGAACTTATGCTTGGCTACCTGGCAGGCAACTAGATTATCTTCATCATCACCGGTTACGGCAATGAGCATATCAGCTCGGTCGGTGCCTACTTCAGCCAAGGTAGCTGCCTCACAACCATCGCCACGGAGGCAAACGCTACCCAGTTCATCATTAATGGCTCCACATATGGTGGCCTCCCTTTCCACAAGGAGCACTTCGTGACCTTCATCCAGTAGAGCTTTGATTAAATAGTAGCCTACCCTGCCGCCGCCAACAACTATGATATACATCTTGCCACCTCAGCTCTCCAGTTTTTCCCTTAGTATCTCGGCAAATACTGTGGTGGGGCTGATGGCTTCCAGCCCCAAGGTACTGTATAACTCCTGGCGTAGAGGGTCATAAATACGGCAGATTACCCTGGGTACATTGAAAATGTGCTTGGCAATTTGAGCTGCCATGACATTACGATTGTCGCCCTGAGTTACCGCCACGAAGGCATCGGTTTCCTCTATGCCTGCCCTTTTAAGCGCTTCCTCATCAATACCATTACCCACTAGTGCCGTGCCGTTGAAATCGGGTAGCAGCCTTCGAAAACTATAGGAATTAGTGTCCAGCACAGCAACCGAATGTCCATCGGCATCCAGTAAGTTAGCTAGCTGGGCACCTACTCGCCCACAACCCATAATTACTACTTTCATATAGCAAACTCAATTACGCAGTGTATTGATGGTATAGTATAACACGACAGGGGGCGTTCTTCAGCACATAAGGCACTACACTACCCAGGCTAAACTGCCCAAAGCTCCTCTTGTATTTAACACCCATTAAAATTAGGTCAATCTCACGCTCTACTGCTTCATCAACAATAGTTGGACCTGCCTCACGGGCTTGAAGGAGGTCGGTCTCTATCTCATAGTCCTGTTCTTCAGCGATACGCTCGGTATGGTCCAGTATCTCTTCAGCCTTTGCGATTTCCGGCTCAATCTCGGCATCTAGCGGCAGAGTGCGTTTTACGGTAATGACATAAACCGCCCGGATTTTGCCCTTATTCCTTTTAGCCAGCCGACAGGCTAGCCTTATTGCTTCGTCGTCGGCTTCAGTTCCAATTACTGGTACTAAAATCTTATGAAACTCCATCGCTTCCTGTCTCTAGCCAAGATAAGTAAGGGGTATTATAATCCTCCTGTTAGAAATCTACAATACCCTTTGCCAAAAATTTTTGACAGCCAGCAAGAAGAGGAATAAAATGCCTTGATTGCGCCAATAAATAGAGTTAAGCTGATAAAGAGATTAAGGTATGTATAATAATTGGCAACCCAAACCGGGTGATAGGATTTTCCGCCCGCGGCGAATTGGGCGCTACCGCCTGAGACGGGTGTTGGGGGTGCCTGCCCTGTTCAGTGCTGGCTATGGCAATGTTGGCTCCTCTATTTATTACGCCCTGGGCATTGTTGCTCTGGTAGCCATGGGGGCCACCCCGGTAGCACTAGGTATTGCTGGCATTCTCTTCATATTCACTGCCCTTACCTATGCTGAGGGTACTGCTATGCTGCCTGAGGCCGGCGGTTCAGCCAGCTTCGCCAGGCACGGCTTTAATGATACCGCGGGCTTCACTGCCGGCTGGGCATTAATGCTAAGCTATATAGTCACCATTTCAATCTCAGCTTTCACTATCCCTCCCTATTTAGGCTTCTTCTGGGAACCATTTAAGGATTCAGCGGTCATCGGCACAGTGGCCTCTATGGCAATAGTTATTTTCCTTATGACCATAAACGTTATCGGTGTAAAACAAACCTCAATCATAAATATAGGAGCTGCCATAATAGATATAGTTACCCAGGTCTCACTGGTGATTATAGGTTTCATCCTTATATTTAACCCGGCTGTCGTTTGGCATCGTATCATTGATAACTGGCCTGCCCCAGAGAACTTAATTCTCGGTATAGCTTTAGCTACCATAGCCTATACCGGCATAGAAACCATGTCTCAGATGGCTGAAGAAACCAAGCAGCCTGAGAAAAGAGTACCTCAATCGCTACTCCTGATGATAGCAACTGTCCTGGTTATCTTTGCTGGCATTTCAATAGTCTCTCTATCAGCAATGCCCCCTGAAGAGCTCGCCTCCGAATGGTCTCGAGACCCAGTGGCTGGTATTGCGGCTAACCTGCCTCTAGCCCTGTTACGCGACATCCTCAAACCCTTAATAGCTATATTAGCCGGTACCATTCTGCTCATAGCTACCAATGCCGGGCTGATGGGCATCTCCAGACTTGCCTTCTCGATGGGAAGCCATAAGCTAACCCCTTCAGCTCTTAGCCGAGTGCACCACCGATTCAAAACTCCCTATGTTTCAATTATCCTGTTCAGTTTAGTATCACTTCTCATCTTAACTCCGGGTTTCTTCGCGGCTAATATCTTCAGAAACATGGGGGCTCTGTATGCCTTTGGTTCACTTTTAGCCTTTATGTTTGCCCATGCCTCCATCCTCAGTCTAAGAGTCAAAAAACCAGAACTACCACGTCCATTCAAGCTCGGCTGGAATCTAAGGATTAAGGGATATGAGATGCCGATAAGCACCATCATAGGTCTAGTAGCTACCAGTGCAATATGGCTTATAATACTAATTACCCAACCCTACAGCCGCTGGGTTGGAATCGTCTGGATGGCTGTCGGCTTAATTATTTACTACCTCTATCGGCGAAAACAGAGGCTTGACAACGGTCAGTGAATATGATATATTCCTTACAGGGTGCAGAGGTTACTATTAATGAAGAGGTTTGAAACATAAGGCAAGGGACTGGTGATTGATAGCCAAGTGAGCAGCTTGGTGAAGTTTCACCAAGCTGCTCTTTTTATATTTTATAGCACCTTAACAATTGAATAAGTGGGCTAATATCAAATCTGAAGCAGGTCAAGCGGGTTAAGGCACATGGTGGATGCCTTGGCATCAAGGGCCGAAGAAGGGCGTAGTACGGCTGCGATAAGCCTCGGTGAGCTGCCAAGCAAGCTTAGCCGGGGATTCCCGAATGGGGCAACCCGTCCTTCCTAAAGAAGGACACCCCCAGCTGAACACATAGGCTGGGAGGAGGTAAGCAGGGGAAGTGAAACATCTCAGTACCCTGAGGAAAAGAGATTATTCCCTGAGTAGTGGCGAACGAAAGGGGAGGAGCCCAAACTCTATAGGCTAAGTGGTTCTAGGGCCTAAGCCTATAGGGAGTTGTAAGGCAGGTAGGACCGAGCCTAGAGTAGGTCAAGGAGTTACCAACCGAACCCTAGTCGAAGGTTCCTGGAAAGGGCAACCATAGAGGGTGACAGCCCCGTAGACGAAAGGGGGAGGCTCCTTACCTGTCCTTGAGTACCACGGGACACGAGGAATCTTGTGGGAATCCGCCCTGACCACAGGGCAAGGCTAAATACCCTTGATGACCGATAGTGAACAAGTACCGTGAGGGAAAGGTGAAAAGTACCCCGGGAGGGGAGTGAAATAGACCTGAAACCGTGTGCCATCAAGCAGTCAGAGCCCTTCACTTTGTGAAGGGTGATGGCGTGCCTATTGAAGAATGAGCCGGTGAGTTAATCTATGTCGCAGGTTAAGCGATTTACGTCGTGGAGCCGAAGCGAAAGCGAGTCTTAATAGGGCGATTTAGTGGCATGGATTAGACCCGAAGCCGGGTGAGCTATCCATGGCCAGGGTGAAGCTCCGATGGAATCGGAGTGGAGGCCCGAACCTGTCAGCGTTGCAAAGCTGTAGGATGAGCTGTGGATAGAGGTGAAATGCCAATCGAACCCGGGGATAGCTGGTTCTCCCCGAAATGCATTTAGGTGCAGCCTCAGATGTTAGCTAATGGAGGTAGGGCTCTGGATGGACTAGGGGGATAGTATCTTACCAACTCCAACCAAACCGCAAATGCCATTAGTCAAAATCTGGGAGTGAGACTGCGGGGGATAAGCTCCGTAGTCGAGAGGGAAACAGCCCAGACCATCAGCTAAGGTCCCCAAGAGCGGACTAAGTGGGAAAGGAAGTAGGATTGCCCAGACAGCCAGGAGGTTGGCTTAGAAGCAGCCATCCTTTAAAGAGTGCGTAATAGCTCACTGGTTGAGTGGTGCTGCGCCGAAAATGTAACGGGGCTCAAGTCCGCCACCGAAGCTATGGTCCTTCCCGCAAGGGAAGGAGGTAGGGGAGCGTTCTCTTCGCCATGAAGCTGTTCCGTGAGGAATGGTGGAGCTAAGAGAAGTGAGAATGCCGGCATGAGTAGCGCAAGGTGTGTGAGAAACACACCCACCGAAAACCTAAGGTTTCCTATGGAAGGTTAATCCGCATAGGGTTAGTCGGGCCTAAGCCGAGGCCGGAAGGCGTAGGCGATGGACAACGGGTTATTATTCCCGTACCGCTGCTACGGAGACAAAGGGGGGACACGGAAAGGTAGGCTAAGCATGCCCATTGGACATGGTGTGTCCCTCACTATAGGTGAGGCTGGGGCAGGTAAATCCACCCCAGATGTTATAGCTGAAGGTGAGGGGAAGCTGCGGCAAAAGCAAAGCGACTTAGCTGAACCCAGGCCGTCAAGAAAAGCCTCGTTGCCGATGAAGTAGGAGCGCCCGTACCGCAAACCGACTCTGGTAGGTAGGGATAAAAGTCCCAAGGTGATCGAGATAACCCTCGTTAAGGAACTCGGCAATCTAACCCCGTAACTTCGGGAGAAGGGGTGCCCTTCTTAGAAGGGTGACATTAAACAGGTCCAAGCGACTGTTTAGCAAAAACATAGGTCTCTGCTAAAGCGTAAGCTGAAGTATAGGGGCTGATACCTGCCCAGTGCTGGAAGGTTAAGGGGAAGGGTCAGTCCTTCTTCGGAAGGATGAAGCCTTGAACCGAAGCCCCAGTGAACGGCGGCCGTAACTATAACGGTCCTAAGGTAGCGAAATCCCTTGTCGGGTAAGTTCCGACCCGCACGAATGGTGTAACGACTTGGACGCTGTCTCAACGAGGGGCTCGGCGAAATTGAAATACCCGTGCAGATGCGGGTTACCCGCGACAGGACAAAAAGACCCCGTGGAGCTTTACTACAACTTGGCACTGAGTCTGGGCTCATCATGTGTAGCATAGGTGGGAGGCTTTGAAGCCGGGGCGCTAGCCTCGGTGGAGCCATCATTGAAATACCACTCTTGGTGAGTTTAGCCTCTAACCCTAGAGCAAGCTAGGGGACAGTGTCTGGCGGGTAGTTTGACTGGGGCGGTCGCCTCCTAAAAGGTAACGGAGGCGCCCAAAGGTCCCCTCAGAGTGGATGGAAATCACTCGTAGAGTGCATTGGCATAAGGGGGCTTGACTGTGAGACCTACAAGTCGAGCAGGGACGAAAGTCGGGCAAAGTGATCCCACGGTACCGTGTGGAAGGGCCGTGGCTTAACGGATAAAAGCTACCCCGGGGATAACAGGCTTATTTTGCCCAAGAGTTCACATCGACGGCAAAGTTTGGCACCTCGATGTCGGCTCGTCGCATCCTGGGGCTGAAGCAGGTCCCAAGGGTTGGGCTGTTCGCCCATTAAAGCGGCACGCGAGCTGGGTTCAGACCGTCGTGAGACAGGTCGGTCTCTATCCGTCGTGGGCGTCCGGAGATTTGAGGAGAGCTCTCTCTAGTACGAGAGGACCGAGAGGGACAGACCGCTGGTGTACCAGTTGTCCCGCCAGGGGCATAGCTGGGTAGCTAAGTCTGGCCAGGATAAGCGCTGAAAGCATCTAAGTGCGAAGCCTGCCCCAAGATAAGATCTCCCATCCTTCTTCGGAAGGAGTAAGACCGCAAGTAGACTACTTGTTTAATAGGCGGTAAGTGCAAGCGTGGTAACATGTTTAGCTTAACCGTACTAATGGTCGAGGGCTTGACCTGCTTCAGAGTTGATATTAGACAAAAGAAAAATCTATGGTGGTTCTAGCTGCCGTAGATTTTCTGTTTTATGGGGCTTTTGGTTGTGGTAACCCCTCACCCTGTATCCCTCTCCCCTTCATAAAGGGGAGAGGGAATTATTTTTCTTAAAGGGGCTCCGCCCCTTTTAATCCCCTAAAGAATATACAAATTATGATATGCTTGCTCGGCTATGCAACTTGACAATGCTTGCTCGTGCATGTATAATGTACTTAACTATTAATTGGGGAGGGTTTATTATGAGTCAAAATAATGTAAGTGAGCACGCACGGGCTTTATCAGCAATAGGAGCACATAAAGGTGGTAAGGCACGAGCTGCTCGGCTCACCAAAGAGAAACGTCAGGAGATTGCTAGGCAAGCGGCAGAAATTAGGTGGGGACGGGAGGAGGAGCAAAGCGGAATAGTAATCCCGAAAGCAAGAAAATTCGTTGGTAAATTAGACTTAGGTGGTTACCAGATAACTTGTGCAGTATTAGATAACGGAAAAAGAGTTCTAGTGGAACGTAGTATGGCAAACGCTCTAGGGAGGAAGGGGGGCGGTGCTTATTGGCAAAGAAAAAGAAGGTATGAAAACGGCGCTTTGCTACCAGAATATGTTTCGGCTGGATACCTGCAGGATTATGTCAGTGATGAGTTAAAAAAGAAGTTGGAGCAACCTATTAGGTATACTAATCAGAATGGTAGACTAACAACAGGTGTGGACGCCACCGTACTACCAGAAATATGTGATGTTTGGATAACAGCCAAGGAAGATGGTGCTTTGAACAATGAGCAAGCAAAGACTGCTGAGAGAGCCTACGCACTCATGAAGGGTTTTGCAACAGTAGGTATTATTGCCCTTGTTGACGAAGTTACAGGTTACCAAGAAATAAGAGACAGAATTGCTTTACAGGAGATACTCGATAAATACCTGCTAGACTATGAAGCGGAATGGGCAAAAAGGTTTCCTGATGAATTTTACAGACAGATATTTAGGCTTAATAAATGGCCATATAATCCGAGTTCCGTAAGACGGCCAAGCATCATAGGAACTATGACAAATGATGTGGTCTATTCTAGACTTGCCCCAGGTATTTTAAATGAACTAAAAACTAGGACACCTAAAGATGAAAAAGGGAGACGTAAATTTAGATACCATCAATTGTTTACTGAAGATATAGGGCATCCGAAGCTACAAGAACATTTATCAAATGTCGTTACACTGATGAAGGCATCAACAAGTATGTTAGTATTTCGTAGACTGCTACAAAGAGCCTTACCTAAGTTTGGAGACAATTTTCAATTAGACATACCAGAGGAATGATAACTGCTATCGTGAAGTTGTCTAAATAGGTGTTCCGAGCAAACGGGGAAAATAATTTGTTGAGTGTCCAAGAGGGGCGAAGCCCCTCTTTCTTTTTCTTCCCCCTCTCCTTTGTTAGTCCAGAGTCTAGAGTCTAGAGTCCAGAGTCAAGGACTTTCTGACTCCCGACTTCTGACTTTAAATTCTTAAGGGGGTGAGGTAGATAAATGCCTGACTTCTCTGTTGATGCTATTAAAAATCCTACTTTTGGGTGGTTTCTTATTCTTGACTATTATGCTAAAATAGACTAGCAATAGTCTCCTGGTGGTTTGAGCGAGGTGGAACCACCCGTTCCCATCCCGAACACGGAAGTGAAACGCCTCAGCGCAGACGATACTGAGAGGGCGACCTCTTGTGGAAAATATGCCACTGCCAGGGGACTACACCACTAAGTGGTGAACTTAGAGAGAGCTCTTGCTTCAGCCTTTGACCTTTATCATCGGCTGCTTTATAATTAATTATAGATTACGCTAGTTACGGTTAGAGTGGTGCTAAGGAGGAAAAATGACTAGCCGATTTGAGAAATTTTCAGAACGAGCTCGTAGAGTCCTCACCTCAGCACAGGAAGAAGCGCAGCACCTTAACCACAACTATATTGGCACCGAGCATATCTTGCTTGGTCTGATAAGGGAAGATGAGGGAGTAGCCGCTAAGGTTCTTAACAATCTAGGTATAAGCTTGAGCAAGGTGCGCTCGGCAGTGGAATATATCATCGGGCGTGGTGAGAAATCCAGCACCGGTGAAATCGGGCTTACCCCTAGAGCGAAGAGGGTCATTGAACTGGCTATAGATGAGGCACGTCATCTTGGCCATAATTATATTGGCACAGAGCACCTCCTACTAGGACTATTGCATGAGGGAGAAGGGATAGCAGCTGGTGTATTAGAGAGTTTTAGCATTAATCTTGAGCAAACACGGGCTGAAACAACCCGCGTCCTCACTCAAGGTGTACCCAGGTCTAAGCTAGCTCGCACCATCAATCGTACCCCACTCCTAGACCAGTTAGGCATCGACCTGACAGCGGCCGCTCGCGCCGGGAAACTTGACCCAGTTATCGGGCGGGGTAAGGAGATTGAGCGAGTAATTCAAATCCTCAGCCGCCGCACCAAGAACAATCCGGCTCTCATTGGTGAACCAGGAGTAGGCAAGACGGCAATTGTTGAAGGTTTGGCTCACCGTATTGCTGCCAACGATGTTCCTGAGACATTGGAGAACAAACGGTTAATAACTCTGGATATGCCAGCAGTGGTAGCCGGGACAAAATACCGGGGTGAATTTGAAGAACGGCTGAAGAAAATCATAGATGAGATAAAAACTACCGGCAACTGCGTGCTCTTTGTTGACGAGTTCCACACCATTGTCGGTGCTGGAGCCGCTGAGGGAGCGGTTGATGCAGCTAGTATCCTCAAACCATCGCTGGCCAGGGGAGAGGTGCAGTGCATTGGTGCTACTACCCTTGATGATTACCGTAAGTATGTGGAGCGTGATGCTGCCCTGGAGCGCCGCTTCCAGCCGGTCCTGGTAGAGGAACCCTCTATAGACCAAACGCTGGAGATTTTGCGTGGGATTAAGGAGCGCTATGAGGAGCATCACAAGCTGACGATAAGCGACGAGGCACTAAGCTCAGCAGCAACATTAGCCGCCAGGTATATACCTGACCGTTTTTTGCCCGATAAGGCTATTGACCTTATCGATGAGGCATCATCACGGGTAAGGATTAAGCACCGGACACTACCTCTTACCTTGAAGGAAGCCAGATTAGCCGAAGACAGCGTGCGCAAGGATAAAGAGGCTGCCCTGGCTAGCCAGGAGTATGACCGTGCTGCCGAATTACGTCAGCAGGAGCTTCGAACTGAGGAGGGAAGAAAGGAACTGGAAGAGCAGTGGCAGGCTGAAATGGAGCAAGAGAAGCCGGTGGTGACTGCTGAAAACATCGCTGAAGTAGTTAACATGTGGACCGGGATTCCGGTAGCGCAACTGAGTGGCGACGAGACCAGTCGGCTACTTCATATGGAGGAGGCGCTGCACAAGCGCATTATCGGTCAGGATGAGTCTATTATTACTGTGGCTAAGGCAGTGAGGCGAGCTCGAGCCGGACTCAAGGACCCGAGGCATCCTATAGGCAACTTCATCTTTCTCGGCCCGACCGGCGTTGGTAAGACAGAGCTAGTCAGAGCTCTGGCCGAGTTTATGTTTGGCAGTGAGGACACCCTCATCAGGCTTGATATGTCAGAGTATCAGGAGAGGCACACAGTATCCCGACTGGTTGGGGCACCACCAGGCTATATTGGCTACGACGAAGGCGGGCAGTTGACCGAGGCAGTGAGGCGCAAGTCATATTGCTGCATACTCCTTGATGAGATTGAAAAGGCTCATGAAGACGTGTTCAATATATTGCTCCAGATATTTGATGATGGCCACTTGACTGATGCCAGGGGCCGCCGGGTCGATTTCCGGAACAGCATTATTGTTATGACTAGTAACATCGGCGCCGAGCTTATCAGGAAGGGAGGCTCAATCGGTTTTACCTCGCACAGTGATGAAGCTAAGACCCAGCAGATGGACTATGAGAAGATGAAGGAGAAGTTGCTCGGCGAACTAAAGAAGACCTTCCGCCCTGAGTTTCTCAATCGTATTGACAATGTGGTGGTATTCCACGCGCTGACCAAGGAGCATATCCGAAAAATAGTTGATTTGATGCTGGCTACAGTATCCGAGCAGCTAGCGGAAAAGGAAATAAAGCTGGAGGTAACTGACGCCGCCAAAGACTTCCTAGGTGAGAAGGGCTACGATGAGGTCTTTGGAGCTAGACCTTTACGCAGGGTGATTCAAGATATGGTTGAAGATAAACTGTCAGACAGTTTGCTCCGTGGTCAATTTAGAGACCGTAAGGATGTTTTTGAGGTTGTCGCTAAGCTAGAGGAAATTACCCCTGATATTATGGACACTATCAGGCGAATCAAGGGCGTGCGCAGTGTGGAAAAGAAGTCCGAAGATTCGCTGGCCGTTGAGTGCCTAGAGGATTTGACACTAGAAATAAGAAGAGCAATCCAAGACAACAAAGGCTCTCTGAAGGAAGAGATGAAAATTGGGAGCTTTGCTTTGGCTGTGGTGGATGTGGAAAATGGAGGGATTATTGTCAAATCACCGGGGGAGACCTTAGCTCATCCCACAGCCGTAGGAGCATTGCTGGGAGATGAGAACCCTTAAGCTATCATGACATAGGCAAAGTCGGAAGGGTTATAGAAAGGGCGGGGAAACTGAAGTAGGTGGATTACCCGCCCTTTTGATTTGTCAGAATACAGGTTGGCGGAGAAAACACAAAGTGATCAGCAGAAAGGAGCCTAAAGTTGGCACAGGAAATTGTCGAAGTCCCAATAACAGGCAAAGTTACTAGCGTAGAAGTTAAGGTAGGGGATGTGGTTCAGGAGGGAGATGTAATTTGCTTTATTGAGTCAATGAAGATGGAGAATCCAATATTAGCTCCGGTAGCTGGCACAATTACTGAGATAAAAGTTTCTGCGGGGCAGGTGGTGGAGACGGGTAATTTGATAGCTACCCTTGAATATTGATAGCGATAGAAGGCTAGACCTTCTCGACACTGGCTTTGGCGGTATCACCCGGGGCTCTTGAGCTTTCCGTAATTTGAAAGGGGTTTGATGATAGACTGGAATTTAGCAGCAAAGCTCGCCGGGGGTGGTTTTGGAGTGACCATCCTCGTCCTGGTCATCCTATCATTGGTAGCCTGGATAGTGGGACTAGTAATACAGAAAACTCAGGCAAAGGGTAAAGAGATTCCGGCGAAGGATAAGTAGGTGTTTGGTCTATACGAGAGTGCCTTCGGGGCATTAACCTGGGGCAATATCATAATGTTTCTGATTGGTGGGCTCTTAATCTACCTGGGCATTGCTAAGAAGATGGAGCCCGTTTTATTAGTACCCATCGGGGTCGGCGTTTTGATGGTCAACCTTCCTTTTGCCGGCTTAATGATATATACCGCGGATGGCTTCCCGGCAGAGGTATCATCTTTAAGTGCGCTGATAAGGGCTATTGGCAGCGGGGAAATAGGCTTACTGAATGTGCTTTACACCTACGGAATTAAGTCCGGGGTAATTCCTCTGCTCATCTTTCTCGGATTGGGAGCGATGACCGATTTTAGGCCTACCATCGCCCGTCCCATATCTTTTGTCTTTGGTGCCGCTGCTCAGTTAGGCGTCTTTGCTGTCTTCTTAATTGCTTACACCTCTGGATTGTTCGGTTTTGATATAGAGGGCGCAAGGGCGGCAGCCTGTGTTGGCATCATTGGTGGTTCCGACGGACCACCCACCGTTTACATCACGGCTGCCCTGGCCCCTCAGCTACTGGGCCCGATTACACTGGTGGCTTATTCCTATATGGCGCTGGTGCCCATTATTCAACCGCCAATAATAAGACTGCTCACCACCAAGAAGGAGCGGGCAATATTCATGAAGCCCCAGTTGCGAGAGGTCTCCAATTTAGAGGTTATTCTCTTCCCCATGATAATATTCATTATTGCTGCCTTGCTTGTCCCTAAATCGACACCGCTTATCGGTATGTTTATGTTCGGCAATCTACTGAGAGCCAGTGGCGTCACCAATAGGCTGGCTGAATCAGCCGGGGGTGTGTTTATCGATGTGCTTACCTTTCTCCTGGGAATAACAGTAGGAGCGCTAATGCCCGCTGAAGTATTTCTCAGACCCCAAACCTTGGCTATCATTGGGTTGGCAATAGTAGCCTTTGCCTTATCTACCACCGGGGGTCTGTTGGCAGCCAAGCTTATCAACCTATTCCTAAAAGAGAAAATAAACCCAATGATAGGTGCTGCCGGGGTATCGGCTATCCCTATGTCATCTAGAGTAGTGCAAAAAATGGGGCAGGAGGCAAACCCGAGGAACTTCTTGCTTATGCATGCTATGGGACCTAACATGGCCGGGGCTATTGCCACCTCGGTGGTGGCTGGGATATTCCTCGGCATGCTGATGTAAAATCTATGAAGTAAGGTTACCTCATGGCTAGATTGGATAAATCCGGCACCAGGACTATCTTCGTCTGCCAGCAGTGCGGCCGAGAGGAACTGAAGTGGCTGGGACGCTGTCCTAGTTGCCAGGAGTGGAACAGTTTTATAGAAAAAACGGTAGCTACTCCAGCTAGTTTCTTACAGCCCGCTGCCCCGCTTCACCCAGCCCAAGAGTTATCTCAGGTCGTTCTTGAGGCAGCCGACCGCCTTTCACTTCCCCTGACCGAGTTTAACCGAGTGCTGGGTGGGGGACTGGTAGCCGGCTCCCTGATGCTCACCGGCGGCGACCCCGGTATTGGCAAATCCACCCTCCTGCTTCAGGTTTCAGCCCTGGTAGCTCAGGCACAAGGTAAGGTGGTTTATGTTTCCGGTGAGGAAACACTGCCTCAGATTAAGCTCAGGGCAGAGCGTCTGGGAATAAAGGGCGAGAAGCTTTACCTTCTGGCTGAAACTAACCTGGAGGTTATCCTGAACCAGATTGAGGAGCTATCACCTAGCCTGGTGGTTATTGACTCCATTCAAGCTGTTTATCTCCCTGAGTTGGATACAGCGCCAGGCAGCATAACCCAGGTGCGAGAGTGCACCATGAGGCTTATGCAATGGGCAAAGCTCAGCGGGGTGCCTGTTTTCATTGTCGGGCATGTAACCAAAGACGGCGCTATTGCTGGTCCCCGGGTTCTGGAACATATTGTGGATGTGGTGCTCTATCTTGAGGGTGAGCCTTTCAGTGCCTACCGATTGCTGCGTTGTGTGAAAAACCGCTTTGGCTCCACCAATGAGATAGGCGTCTTTGAAATGAAGGGGCAGGGTCTGGTTGAAGTGGATAATCCGTCACAGGCATTCCTATCACAGCGGTGGGGTGAGGCTATAGGCTCGGTGGTAGTGCCTGTCCTTGAGGGTAGTCGCCCCCTGCTGGTAGAGATTCAAGCCCTGACCAATCCCACCAGCTTTGGCTTACCACGGCGCACTGCCAACGGTGTTGACTTTGGTCGCTTGCTGCTGCTCGCTGCCGTGCTGAGCAAGCGAATCGGCCTGAAGCTCGGAAATCAGGATATTATAGTCAATGTTACCGGCGGGCTAAAAATTGGAGAGCCGGCGGCTGATTTAGGCATCGCCCTGGCTATTACCTCCAGCTTTCGTGATGTGGGTGTCGACCCGGAACTGGCAGTAGTGGGGGAGGTGGGGTTGAGCGGCGAGCTAAGAGCCGTTCCCCAGCTAGACAGAAGGGTGAATGAGGCAGCCAGATTGGGCTTCAAGCGCTGCCTGGTGCCTAAAGTCGGTGCCAAGGTTAGCCCACCCCCTAAAAACATTGAGCTAATCCCCGTCAGCAGTCTAAGAGAAGCAATAAGGGTAGGGCTGGTTAGGGGGAAGACAAGAAATGAAACAGAGCAGAATCCCTAAGACGGCTCAAGGCTGCTCCCTCTCGTATCTGGCAACTGCTTTGGTCTTTATTCCGCCCCTCTCCCTGTATTCAGCCTCCACCACCATAGAAACAGGCTGTAAGAGTTGCACTAAATCTTGAAGGATGCGGTTTACGGCATGCTCCTGCAATATCCCCACATTCCGATACGAGGTCAGATAGTATTTCAGGGATTTGAGTTCCACCAGAGAGTGGTGCGGGAGATAGCGTATCACCAGTCGGGCAAAATCAGGCAAGCCAGTCCAGGGGCAAACAAAGGTAAACTCATCAGTCTCATAAACTACCTCAGTTGCCGAGTCGGGATAGTCAAAGGGGGTAGCCTCAAGCACAGCGGTGTCAATGGCATCCTCCGGCTGAATATCAAATCGTCTTGAAGCATATTTATCCACTTCCACTTTTCAATGCCTCCACGTCCTCTTTTTACTATACCCTTTAACTTTAAGATATTTTAGCACTATTTGAAATCCAAGGCTAATATGCGAGGTCGTTTAGCAACCTATCCCCCTGACCCCCCTCCCTTTAGGATATATGGTGACCTCACCCCCTTTGTCCCCCTCTCCTTGATAAGGAGAGGGGGAAATTATAGAAGAGGGGCTAACGCCCCTCTTAGACACCCCGTTGATTTGTCTCCTTAAAAGGATGCAAGGAGTTTTAGAGGGACGAAGTCCCCTCTAACCTAACCATTCCCCCTTCCCCTCTTAAGAAGAATAACTGAAGGAGAGTCAAAGAGAGGCGAAGCCTCTCTTATAACCTATTCCCCCTTCCCCTTGGTAAGGGGAAGGGGGATAAAGGGGGATGGGGTTAACTGACAAGAACCTAAAGGGGGTGAGGTTACCAAATAAATATTAAGTAAATATTAAGAGGGAGAGGTTGATAAACAATCTAAATATGTGTAAACTCAATTTAATCTAGATAGTAAACGGATTCAAAAAATGAAAAGAGATAAGCAACAAAAGGTAGGGGCGGTTATCGCGGCGGCAGGCTCAAGCCAGCGGATGGGTGGGGTGGATAAGATGTTTGCTCTATTGGGCGGCAAGCCTGTTTTAGCCCGGGTGATTGATGTCTTTCAAGGGTGCGATTCTATTCACCAGATTGTTGTTGTCCTCAGCCAGCAAAACCTAAAAGCGGGACAGCAACTGGTAGCTGAGCAAGGGTGGCCTAAGGTAACCGATGTTTGTCCCGGTGGTGAGCGGCGTCAGGACTCAGTGGCGGCTGGACTTGGCCGGCTCAGCCATTGTGACTGGGTGGTAATCCATGACGGAGCCCGACCGCTGGTAACTGAGACCTTGATTAAGCAGGGGCTGGAAATGGCTCGAGAAACAGGGGCTGCGGTAGCCGCGGTGCCGGTTACCGATACTATCAAGTTAGCTTCGGAGGAGGGTTTTGTCCTGGGGACACCGCCTCGGCAAAACCTGTGGGCGGTGCAGACGCCACAGGTGTTTCGTTTCGATATAATAGCAGAGGCTTATCACCAGGCGAAGTATGAGGTTACTGATGACGCCAGACTGGTGGAGCAGTTGGGCTATAAGGTTAAGCTCTATATGGGCTCTTATGATAATATAAAGGTAACCACTCCCGATGACCTGGCTTTAGCTGAGGTTTTTGTGCAAAAACATGAAAAGTAAGAGAAGTGTTGGCATAGGTTTTGATGTCCATCCCCTGACCCCGGGACGCCGGCTGGTGCTGGGCGGGGTAGATATACCCTTTGATAAGGGGCTCAGTGGTTGGAGTGATGCTGATGCCTTAACCCACGCTATTATTGACGCCCTGCTCGGGGCAGCGGCTCTGGGAGATATAGGTAGCCATTTCCCACCCGGTGAGCCGGAATATAAGGATATTTCCAGTCTGGTTCTGCTGCAAAAAGTAAAGGATGAGCTGATAGAAAATGGCTGGCTGATAGGTAATGTTGATGCTACCATTGTGGCTGAGCAGCCTAGACTTAGAGATTTTATTGACCGGATGCGAGAGCAGCTCAGCCAGACGCTGGGTATCACTCCCAGTCAGGTGAGTGTAAAGGCTAGCACCTCAGCCCAGCTAGGTTTTGTTGGGCGGGGGGAAGGGATAGCTGTCTGGGCCATAGCCTTGCTAGAAGGAGATTAGTTCAATGTCGCTCATTGCCAGCATTAAAAGAGATATCAAAGCAGCTTTTGGGCATGACCCGGCAGCCGTCAGTACCCTAGAGGTACTATTGGCTTACCCCGGATTTCACGCCCGGCAGTTTCACCGCTTAGCCCATACCCTGTACCGGTGGCATATCCCGGTTTTACCCCGGTTGCTGTCTCATATTAGCCGGTTTCTTACCGGCATCGAAATTCACCCCGGGGCTAAGATAGGAGAGGGATTTTTTATTGACCACGGTATGGGCGTGGTCATTGGGGAGACCACAGAGATTGGTGATAATGTCACCCTGTATCAGGACGTAACCCTGGGCGGCACCAGCCAACAGAAAAGAAAGCGTCACCCTACCCTGGGCAACAATGTGGTTGTCGGTGTTGGGGCACAGCTTATTGGGGATATTACCATTGGCGACAACTCCAAGGTCGGTGCCGGTTCGGTGGTGGTAACCTCGGTGCCGGCTAATGCCACTGTAGTTGGGATACCGGGACGGGTGGTAGCCGTCAGGAACCCCGATACTGATACCGTCGAGAGATTGCCCGACCCGGTGGGAGAGAGATTGGAGCTTCTGGAGAAGAAGATTGCTGAGCTAGAAAAGCGTTTGGCTATAGCGGAAGGAAGCAAAAGATGAAAGTATATAATACCCTTTCCGGACAGAAAGAAGAGTTTTTGCCCCAGGGCGATGAGGTAAAGATGTATGTCTGCGGGGTTACTCCTTATAGTGATTGCCACATAGGTCATGCCATGAGCTATGTTATCTTTGACGTTATTCGGCGCTATCTCCAGTTTCGCGGCTATAAGGTGAAGTATGTGCAGAACATCACCGATATCGACGATAAGATTATAGACCGGGCGAGTAAGCTTGGTGTTTCTACCCACGAGCTGGCAGAGAAATATACGGATAGCTATTTTGAGGATATGGATGCCCTGAATATTGGCCGGGCTGATATTTATCCTAAAGCCACCGAGGAAATACCCAAGATTATTGAGATAATACAGGGTCTGGTGGACAAGGGCTATGCCTACCCGGCACAGGGCAGTGTCTATTTCAGGGTAAGGAACGTTCCTGATTACGGGAAGCTGTCTCACCGCAGTCTGGAGTCTATGATGGCTACGGAAAGTGCCGTAGGCAGTGACGACAAAGAGAGCCCTATGGACTTCGCCCTGTGGAAGGCAAATAAACCAGGCGAACCATCGTGGGAAAGCCCCTGGGGGGAAGGGAGACCCGGCTGGCATATTGAGTGCAGTGCTATGTCTCTGAAATACCTGGGGGATACCCTTGACATCCACGGTGGCGGGCAGGACCTGGTCTTCCCTCATCATGAGAATGAGATAGCCCAGTCGGAGAGCTTTACCGGCAAAAAACCGTTTGTCAAATACTGGCTGCATAACGGGCTGGTGCAGCTTGGTGAAGAGAAGATGAGCAAGTCCCTGGGCAACCTGATAACGATAAAGGAAGCACTAGAGGGATATAGCGCTGATGCCATCCGTGTCTTTATCCTCAACTCCCACTACCGCAGCCCGCTTACCTTTTCTGAAGAAGCGCTGGAAGCAGCGGAAAAGGGCGCCGACAGACTGCGACAGGTAGCTCATGCCGAAGGTAGAGCAGAAAAGGTTGGTAAGAAAATAGATAACGAGTCTTACCGAAAAAAATTCACTGAGGCTATGGACGATGATTTTAACACAGCCCAAGCAGTGGCTGTCCTGTTTGATTTAGCTCGTGATATTAACCGATTCGGTGACGAAGGTTATAGTGTCATTCCTGCTCAGCAATTACTATCAGAGCTAGCTAATGTGTTGGGACTGACCCTTAAGCCACCGCAAAAACCATCCCTGGACGCTGAGCCCTTTATTGAGCTTCTGATTTCCACCCGAGACCGACTCAGGCAAGCCAAACAGTGGCAGCTCGCCGATGACATCAGGGCAAAATTGGAGGAGCTTAGCATAGCCCTTGAAGATACGCCACAAGGGACGGTGTGGAAACCAAAAAGGTAAAACATATAATTCTTAACATTCAAAGGAGATAAAGTTGACTTCCGATAGGACAGAATCAACCAAGGCAAGTGATAACCTTGCTATCCAGACCTTCAACCTGACCAAGATATTTAATGGTCTGGTGGCGGTAGATAGTATTGAGTTGAATATCAAGAAAGGTGAACTGTTCGCTCTGCTTGGCCCTAATGGCGCCGGCAAAACTACTACCATCAAGATGCTGTGCTGCCTGCTTAAACCAACCGGCGGCACTGCCACCGTTATGGGTTACGATATCAATCAGCAGCCATTCAAGATTAAAGAAATCATTGGTGTTTCCCCCCAAGAAACCACCATCTCCGAACACCTCAATGCTCAAGAACACCTTAATCTGATAGGCAGGATTCATAACATAAACGCCAAAGAGCTAAGAAACAGGTCGCAAGAGCTACTGGAGACAATGGGGCTTGCCGAGAGGGCTAAAGACCAGGTGAGGAAATTCTCCGGCGGCATGATGCGAAGACTTAATATAATGATGGCACTAATTCATAACCCCGAGGTTCTATTCCTTGACGAACCCACTCTCGGTCTTGACCCTCAAGCCAGGCGAGCAATATGGGAATATATCGTCCAGTTAAAGGGTGAAAAGACTATCCTGCTTACTACCCACTATATGGACGAGGCAGATTTCCTCAGCGACAGGATAGGCATTATGGATAAGGGTAAAATTGTTGCTCTGGGCACCAGCAGCGAACTCAAAACGAGCATGTTGGGAAAGCACACTATGATTATTTATGCCTGGAATCTTACCCAGAAAGTCATAAATGAAATGCGAGGCAAGTATGATGAGGTAAGGGTAAGCGATGGCACTATGATGATTAGTGATAAGCAACTCGATTTTAAGGAAGTTGTTGACCACCTGCACTCATCCGGGGCAGTAATCCGCTCCGCCTATATCAAAGAGCCAACCCTCGACGATGTCTTCCTCCGCATAACCGGGAAGGAGCTGAGGGAATGAGATTTCTGGAATTAGCCAATAGGAACCTTAAGGAGACCTATAGAGACCCGCTGGCTCTGGGCTTCCTTCTGGGGTTCCCCTTGGTGTTTATGCTGCTTTTTGTGGCTATTTTTAGCGGCGATACCATTTCAAGTTACCCTATTGGTGTGATTGATGACGACAATACTCCACTGTCGCAAGCCTTCATCGATGAAGCCCTGGCCGAGGTACCAGCACTGGAAGTTTCTAACTATGACAACACTGTTACCGCTATGGAAGACCTCAAGTTCGGTGATTTAACAGCCTATGTTGTCATCCCGCAGGGTTTCGGTGAGCAAATATCCCGGAACTGGCAGGGTGAAGAAGCTGATATTACTCTTCAGATGACCTATGATGAAAGCGACCTTATGCTATCGGAACAACTCATTTCCATCATGAATGTCGTTACCCGTTCCTTTGCCCGCATTGAGATACCGATAACCATTAATGCTAACCCTATCCATATAGAGACTGAGATAACCTATGCTGATTTCATGGGGCCTGGAATAATAGTCTTCGGTATTTTGATATTAATACCTACCTCAGCCCGGATAATGGTTCGTGATAAGGAAAAGGGCTTTCTTGCCCGCCTACTGACCACTCCCACCAAACCCGTGGAGTTTATCCTTGGCTACTCTCTATGCCTGGTTGCTGTCGCCATTGCCCAGATAATCATCTTCATGGTAGGTGCCTGGTCGCTCGGCATGGCTATAGTCGGCAGCCTGTGGCTGGCATTTCTCATCTTTTTCCTCACTAGCCTGTGTAGCATCGGCATCGGCATGGTTGTTGCTTCACTCTCCAAATCTGAAAACCAGGCTGAACCTCTTTGCTGGCTGTTTGCTATGCCGCTGGCGATGCTTTCCGGGTGCTGGTTCTCTATAGAAATGCTGCCTTCATACCTCAGAGCCATAGCTAACGCCTTCCCCTACGCCCATACCATTGGTGCCTCAAGGGCTGTTCTCATTCGGGGGGTTGGGCTGGAAGCAATAAGCAGCGATTTGTTGTTCCTGGTTGGCTGGGCAGTGGTTATTTTTGCCATCGGCGTTATCCTGTTCAGAAGGAGCATGCGGAGCTAAATTTTAATAGCGCTCCTTCGGAAATTAAAATATGCAGAAGGACGCCTAATTATCGCCCAGTTATCCACGACCAGAGGGAGTGCCAGGGTTTCAGCTTAATCAGCCCAATAGGTAGCTCCAACTGAATCTTCTCACTCACTGGAAACGCATTTATCTTATCCACTTCTGCTTTCAAGCGGAATAGCTCCTCCTGATGGTTATCCCCGGACAATATCTCATCAATGCGGTGCACCATCTCCGAGCCCGCCTTAATCCGCTTCTCCCCTGCCTCAGCCATCCCTCTAGGGATGACCCCATATTTTGCTTTCAAGCGGTTGAGGCGCAGAATGGCTTCATAAGCAGTATCTACAATCTGCTGGCGTGTCATCCACTCTGTCTCGTAATTCAGGGAATACTTCCAGCTTGGTGACAGTAGTGCTTGGCGATGCTCCTTGAGTGTCCGAAACAGGATGCGGTAACCATAGCGCTCTGGCTGCTCGAAGCCAAGACTGCCAGGGTCGAGGAAGGGTGATATAGGAGCAATAAAAAGGGAAAGCCTTTTATCTCCCCTGAATCTCTCTAACAAGGAGCCACAGTAGTCAATGGTATCCATTACCGACTGTGGGGTTTGCCTGGGTAGCCCAATCATAAAGAATACATCCAGTCGCCCGCAGCCAGCATCAAGGGCATCGCTCAGGGTCTGTTCTAGAGCCTGATTGGAATAGTGTTTGCCAGCAGCTCTCCTTACTTCGGGGTCGTGAGACTCGGGAGAAATCTCCAGGCAAAAGTTAGGCGACGCTAGGCTCATCTGGCGCAGCAGGTCTCCTGAGGCGGGAGAGAATAGTTCAAGGATGAGTTGATTTTTCAACTTATCCTTCTGAAGCAAGCGCAAAAGCTCGTAGGCATAGTCGTCTCCTGGTTGACACAGGTCGCCCAGAATAAAAATAGGACCCCTGCTGAAACGCCCAATCCGCTTTACATCCCGGGCGACTGCTTCCGGAGAGCGGAAGACAGCTTTTTCACGATTATAAAAGTGTCGGAAGGCTGAGGCAGAGCCTCCGCAGACAACGCAATTTTGGGTGCAGCCACGGCAGGTAAGCACAGCCGTGATTGGATAGCGAAGCCAGCCCTTAAAGGGAATGTAGCTGGCAAGGTCGCGGTGCCTGATAACAGAGCGTATGATACTATCGTAGTGATTGACCATAACATTACTGAGGTCAGTGGGAACATAAGAGAAGGGGTTTTCCTGCATCCTACCCTGGCTATCCCGCCAGACAAGGTTGGGCACTGCTTCAGGTTCCCTTTTGTTCACAATGCAATCCATTAGCTGTCGGAAGGGGTCTTCGGTAGAGTCACCTCTCAGCACATAATCTATCTCAGGGTATTGGAGTAGCTCCTGATAGTAATAAGAGGCTGAAAACCCGCCTACTACCACCTTCGCCTCCGGGTGGTATCTTTTCACGAGCTTCGCTACCTCAATAGCACCATGGGCATGCACCAGCCAGTGCAAGTCAATACCGAAGACCGGTGCTCTCAGGCGCTTTATCATTGCCTCAGCATTGAAGTTTTTATTATTTAGCATGCGCCCGGCGAGGTTAACAATGCGCGCCTGATAGCCGGCACGCTCCAGATACTCGGCAATGCTGGCAAAGCCGATAGGATATAGCTCGAAAACGGGGGAGGAAGGAATCAGGTCACTAACCGGACCATAAAGGATAGTTTTCTGGCGAAAGTCATACACACTGGGCGGATGAAGCAAAATCAAGTCGGCTGGCATTATCCTACTTCAAAGACCTTTGCCAGAATATAGCCGATGCCCAAGAGCAATTGAGTTAAGAGAACAACCAGAACATTGTTAGCCATCGCTGGTAAGAGCTTATCCATGTCTTGAGACTTCAGTGCACCCTGAATTGCCTTTATGGCAAAGGGAAGGGTTAGCAAGGCTATTAGAGAGAAGACTGGCATTACCCCTGCCACTACACCGCCGATTATCCACAGGTAAACTACCACCGTCAGCACTGAGTAGAGTATGCTTGCCTTTGCCTTTCCCATAGTGATAGGTGAGGTTTTTCTCCCTGCTTTTTTATCGGCTTCCACATCGGGAAACTCATTCAACAGGAGCAGGTTATGAACCAGAATGAAAGGGAGTACGGATACTAACGCCACAGACCAAGTGTAGGTAGTAGTCTGGACAAAGTAAGCCCCCATAACAGGCAGAGCCCCCATCCCTAACCCGGGAGCCCACTCAGGCCATCTCAGCTTGAGGATAAAGGGTGTATAGAGGAGGATGCATACCGCCGCTACTAGCAGTAGCGGCAGCAGGAGCCAGCCTCTATCTAGGGTCATCACGAAATAAACACCAATCGGTATGGCTAGTAAGAAAGAAGCCAGCCCGAGCCACAAGACCTGCCTTGGCTTGAGGGAAGTAGCAGGCAAGATGCCACTACCCCCACTGAAAGGGGTTCTTTTAACCTCAAGGTCTATCCCACTTCTATAGTCAAAGTAGTCGTTAAGAGTATTGACGCTAATATGAGCTAGGAGTATCCCAGCGAAAGCCAGCACAGCATAGCCAAGATGAAAAGCACCATCATACCAGGCAATGCAGGCGCCCAGGAACGCCAGCACCACAGAAAGAATCAAGAACTGCGGTCTGGTCTCTAGGAACCATATTTTCAGCTTCATTTTTCCTCCTTATGAGCCGTTGCCACATGTTTCTGCCAGCATTCCTCATGCACATAAACAGCACATCTAGCACAGTAGTAGATATGGGCTCTAGCTTCCTTTCTACAAACCGGGCAATTCATTGGCTACCGCCTGGCTATTAACAACTGGGCTATGCCGCAACCAAGCACTGCCGAACCCAAGACGATATTCGAGGTTGGTGATGGACACACAAAGCTACTCACCACCAGCACCCCCAGCACAATTTGAGTAATGGCGAGCTTCATCGCTCATCTCCCTTCACTATTATCCCAGAGCAACTCACACATCTCCCGGCTGCTATCTTATTCTCACCTTACTACCCACCTCAGCATTGAGAAAGGCTCGTGCTGCCAACTCCACCACAGCCGATTACTAGCTAACTCTGAGGCTTATTATAGCGATAATAATAAATAGCACTACCAGGACGATGGTAAGCTGAAATAATGTCTTTTCTACACCTCGTTTGGTCCGAAAGACGGTATCAGCCTGACCAAAGATACCCCCTAGCCCCCCACCTCGAACCTGAAGCAGGATAGCCAGTACCAAAGCTATAGACAACACAATCTGAGCTACACTGAGGTAGTCTTGCACGTTATTCTCCCTCTAGCTTTTTCTTCAGTAATTCGTTCACCAGCTGCGGATTGGCACGACCTCTGGTGGCTTTCATTACCTGCCCGACCAGAAATTTAAGTGCCTGCTCTTTCCCTGCCTTATAATCTTCCACCGCCACACTGTTATTATTTATTATTACGGTGACCTCCGCTTCAATCGCCGCAGTATCACTGATTTGGCTTAGTCCTCGCCGGGTAATAATCTCATCGGCGTTCTTACCGGTTTCGAACATTTCCCCGAGCACAGATTTGGCAGTGGCGGCGTTAATAACACTATGCGAACTCAATATTAGCCCAGAAAGCTGCTCAGGGCTGACTCTTTTCCCGAACTCGTTCATATCGCTGTTGGTAGCATTCATTATACGGCTGACCTCACCCAAAAGCCAGTTACCTACCTCCTTAGCCCCTTTACCCTGCGGCAGTTTCTTACTCCCCTCAGTTTTCAGACAATCTTCAAAGTAATCAGCCATTGCCCTGGAGCTGGTAAGCAGGTTGGCGTCATAGAGTGACAGACCATATTCAGCTACAAACCGATTGTGCCTGGCTTCAGGTAACTCAGGCAGTCTTGACCTTATTTCCTCCACCCACTCCTGGTTTAAGACTAGAGGGGGAAGGTCTGGCTCAGGGAAGTAGCGGTAGTCATGGGCATACTCCTTACTGCGCTGCGAAACAGTTTTACCCTTCTCCTCCACCCAGCCCCTGGTCTCCTGAACGAGTCTCCTGCCTTCCTCGGCTGCCTTTATCTGTCGTTCAACTTCATATTCCAGAGCCCGGTAGACTGCCTTGAAGCTATTCATATTTTTAACCTCAACCTTGGCCATAGACTCCGGGCTGCCCTCGGGACGGATACTGATATTGGCATCACACCTGAAGCTGCCTTCCTCCATATTTGCCGTGGATACACCCAGGTATTGGAGTATGCTGCGCAGCTTGATAAGGTATTGTCTGGCTTCCTCCGGGGAGCGCAGGTCAGGCTCACCTACAACCTCCATCAGCGGCACTCCGGAGCGATTGACATCCACCAAGCTGTAAGCTTCCCTATCCGGGGAGGCGTGGTGTAACAGCTTGGCTACATCTTCTTCAAGGTGCACATTGGTTATGCCTATCCTTTTCTTTTCACCATTAGCCTCAATGGTGAGCCAGCCGTGATGTCCAATAGGGGCATCAGACTGCGAAATCTGGTAGCCCTTCATCAGGTCAGGGTAGGGGTAGTTCTTGCGGTCAAACCTAGTATATTCGGAGATGGCGCAGTTTAAGGCCAGGGCAGTCATTATCGTATACTCCACGGCTTGCTGATTGATGCTGGGTAGAACGCCGGGCATACCCAGGCATACCGGACAGACATGGGTGTTGGGTGGGGTGTTGGCATAGTCAGCACTGCAGCGACAGAACATCTTGCTCCTGGTCTGTAGCTGGGCGTGTACTTCCAGCCCGATGATAGTCCCATAGTTCATAACCTGTCTCACCCTTAGCAGCCCATTTAGTATAGCAATAATGTGGCTGACTGACAAGGAAGATATTCTGTTTTATCTACCTCACCCCCTTAATATTTAAGAACCCTCCCCATTTATCCCCCTCCCTTAGAAAGGGAGGGGGAATTGTATGCAAGAGAGGCTTCGCCTCTCTTTGACTCTCGTTTTGTATCTCTCTCCTTCAAAGGAGAGGGGGACGAAATTAAAAAGAGGGGCTGACGCCCCTCTTAAACACCCCCCATCTTAGGGTCAGGCTCTTCAGCAAGGGCAGGTGATTTCCTTAGAGGGACTTTACCCCTTCAATCTACCGTTAATAAAAGCATCAAATGTGTTATAATTTGTAGATGTGGGGATATAGCTCAGTTGGGAGAGCGCAGTCCTGATAAGACTGAGGTCTCTGGTTCGAGTCCAGAATGGCCCACCAAGTCCTCAGTTCTCGGAGAGGAGTTCACTCTAAGAGAACTCCTCATCTCCATCCTGGGTTCGGACGGGAGGCGGAAATTGGAGAATCGGACTAAGCCCAACGACCAACTTTTCCCCGATTACTATGACCTTATAAGCGCTACACTCTCGAAAAGCTACATCTACGAAGCAAGACGACCGCTGGAAAACTTCAGGGAATCTATTGGAACTTCCCACCCACGACTTCCCTCGCAGTAAAGTTCCTAGGCCAATTCAAGGACAGAAAGACAAACACAAAGGCAAGATATGCGTATATACTAAGTGCCTTCTTCAACTGGTACCGCGGCGAGAGTATGAAAAAGAATCACTCTGTTAAGGCACTCAGCTCCATCTCGACCACAATATAGTTGTCAAAGTCGTTTGTCCATTCACAGGCCCATAGGTGGCTATCCACCATTGTCATTCCCCAAGTCTCGTCACCTGGCGGATTTATCCAGCCTAATATGGAGCCATTCGAGGGGTCAATCTTAAAGATTTTGTCGTTTATGTCCTTATCCACAGCCCACAGGTACTGTCCATCGTAAGCCAGCCCTCCCTCACCATAATTTCCCACCGGAGCCGGAACTGACTTGATAACCTTGCCTGAAAAATCAAATTGGTGAGCCTTCCGTTCCGATAAGTCGAGTGACCACAAGTATCGTCCGTCGTATGCCAGTGCTATAGGTAGCGTGCCTGGAGCAGCGAGAGAGTCAATAAGTTTGCCCGCGAGGTCATATTTCAGTAATTTCTTATCGAGGTTCACTACCCATAAATATTCCCCATCCCAGGCTATTCCCGAAGGGTTGTTCACTGTAGTCCAGGAGCTCACGATGCTTCTCGTCTCATCACTGGGCCAAAAGTAAGGGAAAATATCCCTCTCCGTAGCTGGAGGATGGGCATATACTTCGTCGTTTTCATAGTTATAACTCAGCTCAGGGATATCGACCAATGATGTCAGGTAAGGCTGATACGAGATGGTTCCTCCACGCACTTGAATGCTTGGCTCAACCTCTTCCTTGTCTGCTGAACCCCACCAGTTGTCTGTGGCCACAACGTCTCCTTGCTCCAGAAGTAGCTGTGCCCTACCATTGCTGTAGATGTTGTTGTATCCAATCGTGGGATTTGCTGTGCTTATTTTGATTCCCTCATCGGCATTTCTAACAATGTTATTGTATTCGACAAGTGGCGAAGACAGCCCCATAATCAGGATACCGATGAATCGATTATCGTGTATGCTGTTGTAACGTATGACAGGATTAGAAGTATTGATGGGGACGATGCCAAGCCCATTATCGTAGATTGTGTTGTAGGTTATCATCGGGTTGGCGTTGGACACTTCTATGCCACCATGCCCCGCACCATAAATCCGGTTACGGGTGATTTCGGTGGAGCTCCCTTCAAGCCAGATATTTGCCCCTTGGCACCACCTCACAATGCTGTTGGACAGAGTAATATTGGCGTGACTGACACCAATACCGCTGCCTTTGGCAAACTCAACAATGCAATAATCCATGAGGCTGCCTCCTGAGGAGGGATTGAAGTTGATTCCCATCCAGTCCGAATGTTCAGGTTCAGGGGCATCTGAGGTGAATCTTATGGGTTCTTGGGGGGTCCCAACTGCCTTCAGAATTCCTTCTATGTTTAGCTGTATCCGACGGTCTGGGTTGTTATACCCCGGTCTCCAATGTTTGAACTTAACAACTGTCCCAGGCTCGACGGTGAGTGTGACCCCTGCGACACGGTTACCTTACCGGTTATCAGTATCCGCCCCGACCAAGTCGCATCTTCATTGATTGTTCCCGACACTTCTGCAGGTGCCGCTGGTTCTTCTGTTACTGTTTGTGCTTTATCAGTGGCTGCTGGGGTCGTTTCCATTGAACGTCTTTCTTCCGGCTCTGGTGTCGATATTGGCGCAATACAAGCGGCAACCAGAATTAAGCTAATAACTAAAGCCAGTAGTAAAATCCTTAGCCTCATCTAAGCTTCCTGACCTCCTTCCCCACAAAAGGAAATGTAGCGCAGGTCGATTTATTAGTCAATAATCATTGGGAATATTACGGACAAGGGAAGAGCTGATTCGCGCCGATTGGACAGTCTGCCCTGTTGTTCAAAGGGGGGTGACAATCCGGACTTTTGTTATCTCTTTTTATGCCGTCGAGTTTCTTCAGCCTTTAAGCTCAATTATTTTTTGAGTGAGCGCAGGAACGACCTTAAATATGTCATCAACTATCCCGTAGTCGGCAACGCTGAAAATGGGTGCTCTTGCGTCCTTGTTAATTACAACAATCATTTCTGAACCTTTGAGGCCAACTGTGTGTTGGAAGGCACCACTTATGCCGAGGGCTAAGTATAGTTTTGGTTTTACCGTCTTCCCAGATAGGCCGACCTGATGTTCCGCTGGTAGCCATCCAGAGTCTACGACTGGTCTGGAGCAAGCGACTATCCCACCTAGAGCCCGGGCCAGCTCTTCAGCCATTTCTATATTCTCTTTGTCTTTTAAGCCCCTTCCAACTGAAACCAACACGTCTGCCTGGGTAATATCTACTCCGCCCACTTCCTGCTCGATGTATCCTTCAAACACCTTGTAGCCAAGGTCTTCTTCCAAACGAAAATCAATTTTCTCAATCTCTCCTTTTCTATCGCTCTCCTCGCTAGCAAACTCACCTATACGCCCGGTCACTATCACTATTTCACAGGGAACAAACGAATACACCGCGTTTACTTTGCCGTTATAGATTGACCGTGTCACTACAATGCTGTCATTCTGCATAGATATGTCAATGCAATCTGTGGCTAGTGGAGCGTCCAGTTCAACTGCTAAGGAGGGAGCTAAATCCATGCCAAAGGAACTATGGCCTATTAAGACAAGCTTTGGTTTCCTATCCTTTATTATTGAAGACAATATTTTCTGACAGGGTTCGGCTAGCGATTCTCCTGGTGTATCAATCTTTACAGCTAGAACCTTGTCAGCCCATCTGGCAAGCTCTTCTGCATACCCACTCACATCTGCGCCAATAACTACAGCGATTAGTTCAATGCCTGCCTTGTCGGCTAGTTGTCTCCCTTTGCTAAGAATCTGGAGAGAGACATCAGCTAGTTTCTGCTGTCTGTGTTCGGCAACCACTAATATTTCAGCCATTCAGAATATCCCCGAGTTTTGCAGAATCCTGGCTAGTTGGTCTGCCGTTTCTTCAGGAGAACCGGATATTAGTTCTGCCTCTTTGCCTCTAGGTGGTAATTCCAATTTCTCCAATCTAACCATGGGAGCTAGTGTATCCAGAGATAAGCCTAGGTCACTGAGCGACATGACCTGCAGTTCCTTGCTCATTGCTCTTTTGATACCGCCAAGTGAGATATATCTCGGCCGATTAATCCCCGTTTGAATGGTCAGCAGCGCAGGAAGTTCAATGGTGTATGACTCCAGCATGCCCGCTTCAAGTTCTCTGCTTACGTGGATTCTTCCATCCGCTACTTGCAAACTAACTGCCAGAGCGGCATGAGGGATACCAAGCATTTCAGCAACCATAACACCGAGCTGACTGCAGCCGAAGTCTTCCGATTGCGCCCCGAAAAGCACCAAGTTATAAGATAGGTCCCTGATTAACGCATCAAGGACCTTGGCGACAGCATAGCAGTCAGCAGTAACCATATCCTGGTCCACTCTGATAGCCTTATCGGCACCCATTGCTAGGGCTCTCCGCAGGATATCATCCCACTCCTTAGGACCGACTGTAACTGCTGTGATTGAGCCTCCCTGCTTTTCCTTAAGCTGTACTGCCGCCTCTAGTGCATAATCGTCCCAGTCATTTATTTTGAAAGCCAGGCTGTCCTTTTCGATATCCTTCTTGGAGGCGTCAATTCCGACAACGTCAGCAGTATCGGGAATACGTTTTATGCATACCACTATATCCATGTTACGCGAGCCCGCAAACCTCCGCTACAATCTCGGAGATATCTTTAACAGCAAGTTCGCCTTCCAGACCCTCCGCTTTGACGGCATCCTCAAGCATGGTCATGCAGTTGGGACAGGCTACTGCCAAAATGCTGGCACCAGTAGCATAAGCTTCTCTAGCCCTGATTCTTGCCGGGCTACTTTCACTGCCAGCCAGGAAATCGGTGTAGAAGTTACCTCCGCCGCCACCACAGCAGAGGGCACCTGTTTTGTTCTTCTCCATCTCTATGAGTTCTATTCCCGGAATGGAATTTAGAATTTGCCTGGGAGTATCATATTCCCCGTTCCATCGACCGAGAAAACAAGGGTCGTGATAAGTAACTCTAGCATTGAGCCCTCCAGAAAAATTCAGTTTTCCCTGTGTAATGAGGTCCCGAAGAAGCTGTGTATAATGACGCACCTCAAAGCTACCATCAAACCTAGGATAGTCATTCTTCATGGTATTGTATGAATGTGGAGACAGGGTAACAATCTTAGTCACACCCAAATCTCTGAATTTCTGGATATTCTCTTCAGCTAACATTTCAAATAGGGTCTCTTCGCCAAGTGTATTCACCTCGTTACCATCGCAGTTTTCCTCACTGCCCAAGACCCCAAAAGGTAACCCTGCCTTTATCAGTACCTTTCCTAGAGTCCTTGCTGTCTCTTGGGCTCTGGTATCATACGAACCCACACATCCAACGTAGTAGAGAAACTCCTGTCCTTCGTATTGCGGTATCCCTGTCCCCCCAATCCACTCGCCTCTTTTTGCTCTGGCCTTACCATAGGGATTTCCCTGTCTTTGAATATTCTCCAGGAACTCCTTAACCACCGACGGTATTAAACCTCTCTCCACCATCTCACTTTTTGTAGCTCTAATCATGTCCACGATATCAACGTTAAAGCGAAGCGGGCATTTCTCTTCGCAGTTCTTGCATGCCGTGCAGGAGTACATAATCTGGGCAAGATGGTCTGTCCAATCTATTTCACCGTTTAGCCAGGCCCTTGTCAGCCACAATCGCCCTCCACAGGAGTAGCTTTCCATACGGAATCTGGCATAGGCAGGGCAATTATTCACGTCAATCCAATTGGTTGGAAACTTACAATAACCACACCGGAAACACCGGTGTAGGATATCCTTATACTTATATTCTGCTAGTGCCATTATGCTACCTCCCAATTTCCAGGGTTCATTATTCCGTTAGGGTCAAGAAGTTGCTTTACCTTTTTCATCAGCTCCAGAGTATTGGAGTCCATCCTTTCCATAACTAACTTCTGCCCATAGAGCCCGGGTTTCCAGAGAGTTCCGCCTAATTCTAGGGCAAGGTCATCCGATTCATGTAATGCCTCCCTTGCCTGCCTGATACTCTCTGGGTCTGCCCGATTGAATGCGTATGTCCAGGAAAACATCATGGCGTGGGACATGCCGATGCATCGTCCGAGCACAGTATAGGGAATATCATGTCTTTCGGAGATCTCGCGTCCTCGTCTATAGCACTCAGGGTATGTATCCACCGGCATTATTGCCCCTACATATTCGAACCCCCCTCCCTTCCTCCAGTCGGAGGTTTTAGCTACTACCGGTCTGTCTAACCCTCGCCTAAAGCCGAGGAAGCCACCGTCTCCCCTCCGAATATACTCCCCCAATGTGTCGTCCCATAGCAGCTTCTGCTTAAATTCAAGCTCCTCCTCGGAATCCCCGCCTATATTGATGGTTATGTGATGAAGTCCGCTGGTAAAAGGTGGTATTGCCTGGCTGTAGGCGATTATGTCCTCAGCCATCTGGGTGTGAGTGAGCTTATGCATCACTTCCGGGACAAGCTCTTCATCTTCCACTACAAATTGCCCTGTTCCTCTTATCCTTTTACACGGGAAAAGTCTCAGCGACACCTTGGTAATGATACCGGTTGTTCCTGACCACCCCAGGAAGAGCCCTAGGTCGGGTAAGGGATGTAGCGTGAACCAACCGGCAGATATTGAGCAAGAGCCAAATCTGCATACCTCACCGGTCGGTAGGACGATTTCTAGCCCATTAATCATGTCAGAGCTAAAACCGTAGGGCTGAGCCAAGTCGCCCTGACCGTGGATTGCTACGTTACCCCCAATCGTTGCCGGACCTGGTGCCCCTGGCTCTGAGTGTGTGAGAGTGGGGTGATACCTCTCCAGATAGGAGCACATCTGCGCCTGTGAAACGCCACACTCAACGAGGGCGTACCGTGCCTTTTCATTTACCTCTATTATGGTGTCCATCCGTTTCAGGTCGAGTGCAATCCCTCCCCGAAGTGGAACAGCCAGACCAGCTAGTGACAATCCACCCCCCAGGGGAACCACCGGAATTTTCTCCTTGTTTGCCAGCTTAACTATTCCTTGCACTTCCTCTGTTGTTCTCGGCGCAACTGCATAATCTGGCCGGTGAGGCTCTGTTGTCCCCAGGTCATAAGAATAGATGTAAAGCTCCTCCGGCTCAGCGGAAACATGGTCTTCCCCCACTATTTCAGCCAAAGCTTTCTTTACGTTATCCATAATATCACCTCCATCCTGCAGGTTTCTCGCCTATGGCGAGCCGGCAAAGATCGCTCATATAGATGGGCCTTATGCCCCTTTGGGCAACCAGCTCAGCTAGGGTATCCCAGCAAGCCGGGCAATTGAAGACGCAAAGTTCAGCCCCGGCGTTTATCATATCTTCTATATTTCTCCTTTGCACATCAGCAGCCAGCTGACGGCTGCCTTCCTTCCTCTGCCCTAGGATTGTACCCCCACAGCACAGGGCATTCTCGCCAACATACTCTCTTTTGACATGTTCCACCCCTATCAGGTTAAAGATATCATCGACAAGGTGGAGTTTATCCGATGAAAGCCGGGATGAACAGGGACGCTGGTAGGCTACCTTCAAATTCAGCGGTTTGATCTCATCCCTAAGTTCCTTCAACCTGTTGTAGAGGTACTCAAAGAAATGAATGGGCTTGAATGGAACTTCGATGCCCACCGCCGGGGCGTATGAGGTGAAGGTTCCGTAACACTCATCATGGAAAAATATAACCTCTTTGACATTATACCTGGCGATAGTTTCTATCGTCTTCGGCAGCCTCTCCTTTATTACCGAAGTCCTGGCGTCATGGAGGTACATAAGCTGACAGAAAAAATGAAACATTGTTCGAGGATCCGTTGATATAAGGGAGACACCCTGAAAAAGCTTCCCCTGTATTAAATCATTGGTAAGTGGAGCAAAAGTACCCATGCTGAGCACCGGCTCCTTAACCTCTTTGATCTCAGGCTCCCCCCTGAAGGGAATACCTATTCCTACGCTTCGTTTAATAAGAGGCCTAGGGCGGGGCGGTATGTCCATTTCCTCCTGGCGCTCAACGATTAAATAGAAGGGGTGGTTCCCCATTTTGCAGTATTCCTCACAGGCGTAACACGTTCTACAGTCGTGTAACACGAAGGAATCCTCACCGTTAAATATTTTACTCATTTCTGTCTTTGCTGTATCTTTGTCTATATCCATATACTGGCACCTGGTAAGACAATCGCAGGTCACACAGGATAGACATTCGTTTTCATCAAACTTCAATTCATACATTTTTTGGCCTCCTCAAGTAAATCATCGCCTGCACAGACTGATACGACAAGCAATGCTATCTTACTGCTATGGTATCGGGACGTCAAGAGGTTCTCAACGATGTGCCAGTGCTATCCTGACTACTATCCCTCTTTCAAGGAACTGAATGTTCTTTTTCCTTTTGTCGATAACCAGTTAATTGCTCCTTATGCTCCTTCACCGCTACGCCTTGACTCCGATAGCATTATGACACCTATGTTACCTGCATCTCGTATTTAGGCACACCACCCTCCAGGTAAACTACGAATCTGACTTCTCTCCCCTCCATGAGTTGCTTTTCAGATTCAGACCGAAGCTTCTTGAAATCTGTTGTCTCCAGAAAAAGCCTCAGAATCTCCAGCTTCTCTTGAAGTTCTTTATTGCCTCCCCCTGGCGCAAGAAGTTTTTGTACAAGCTCCGCGTGTTTTCTCTTGGCAACCGTCTCAATACAGTGAGACAGGTCTGGAACCAACTCAATCTTAAGCATCTAGTATCTCCAGGTCTTACCTCAGTGTAGTTATCTTAATATCCATAATCTATCTCTCTTCTTCTGGCCTACGTCGTCGCGTTTCTTCCAGACTCAACGGGGTAATCCTAGGTCTTGTGGTATCATATACTGTCATCACGTTTCTAAACATCGAGAATGCTTGCCGTATAGTGTTAATGTCTTCGGGTGGCAGAAGTTTAACAGCACAAGGCCGTAACGGCGTGTTGAGTTGTACCTCGTCTGGCGAAAGCTGTTCTGCTATTCTCGGCACCCTGCTCCTGCTCGAGGCTATCGATGTCTTTAAGCCGTATCGCCTCAGCCTCCTCTACTGACAGCCGTACCTCTTCAAGGGTTCTTAACGGTATGCCGGCCGGCTTGAAGTAGGTTACATCAGGCAAGAATGCCACTCGACGGCATTTCGGCGGCCTGGACATGCTTAATCTCCTAATTTATTATGAGCATATGCTCATTATTCATATTAACATATAGTCCTTAAAGAGTCAATATTTGTCGGTTAGTGAGAGGGAAATAAGCGTGGAAATTCACCAGTAGAGCCTAGCGGATGGAGGTTGAACATAATGCTAATATGTAAGAGAGGCTTCGCCTCTCTTTTTTATCTCTCTCCTTCAAAGGAGAGGGGGACGAAATTAAAAAGAGGGGCTGACGCCCCTCTTAAACACCCCCCATTTTAGGGTCAGGCTCTTCAGCAAGGGTAGGTGATTTCTTTAGAGGGACTTTACCCCTTCAATCTACCGTTAAAAAGGCATCAAATGTGCTATAATTTGTAGGTGTGGGGATATAGCTCAGTTGGGAGAGCGTTGCGTTCGCATCGCAGTGGTTAATGGAAGTCCGATGGTAGCAAAGTATGAAGGAGGGAACAGTGGTTAATTCAATCCGTGTTGACAGAGATATCCCAGTGAAAATGCGGGACGGCGTGACGCTACGGGCTGACATCTACCGACCGGATGATAGTGAGAAACACCCGGCGATTGTCGTGCGAACGCCGTATGACAAAGTGCCTTCTACTACCAGTGATTATCTTTCACCGTTAGGGGCAGCCTTTGCGGGATACGCCGTGGTTATTCAAGACACCAGAGGCAGATTCGCTTCAGAAGGAGAATTTGTCGCCTGGGCACCAGAAGGCCAGGATGGGTACGATACAATCGAAACCGTGGCTGCTGAATCCTGGTGTGACGGCAACGTTGGGATGGCTGGCGCCTCATATCTTGGGCGGAATCAGTGGCAAGCCGCACTGGAAAACCCTCCTCATCTAAAAGCCATCGCCCCTCACGTAATCGCGTCCGGTGCACTATCTGAGTCCAGAAAGAGTGGTGTCCTTGAGCTAGAAACAGCTATCAGCTGGTCGGCGGCCATGGCCATTGATACAATCGGCAAGATGGCTCAAAAGGGAAAAGATGTTACAGAGATGCTGGGTATGGTTAGATATGTCATGGACAATATCGAGGAAGCATGCAATTTCTTGCCGCTTAAAGATATGCCTCTCTTCAAATTTGAGGGATTAAAGGAAGGGCTCATGAGCCGCTTCAGTAATGCTGACCTGGCAGGAATAAAGTCCGAGGCGGACATCTTATGGGCCTATGATAAGGTGAAAGTCCCCTGTATGCATTCTTCCGGCTGGTATGATATGTTTACTGGCGACACCTTTAGAAATTTTCTGGGCATGAGAGAGAAGGGAGGCTCGCAAGTTGCTCGTGAAGGGCAGCACGTTTTTATGGGACCCTGGGTTCATGGAGCCAGGCTCCACAACTTTGTAGGAGGGATGAATTTTGGCCGGTTCGCATCTGGTGCGGGCTCATTCGCGACGGCTAGGCATATTGCCTTTTTTAATAAATACTTAAGAGGTATTGATAGTCCCTATCTTGTTCCCATACGCTACTTCGTCATGGGAAGGAAAAGATGGGAAAATGCCGACACCTGGCCTTTGCCTGAAACCAAATGGCAGCGGTTTTATTTCCACAGCCGGGGTCACGCCAACTCCACCGCCGGTGATGGTGTATTAAGCAGAGAGGAGCCGGGGACGGAATCTACGGATATTTATATTTATAATCCACATGACCCCGTACCTACAAGAGGTGGCCGACTCAATCCGGACCTGAACCTGGCCGCGGGTCCGCTGGACCAGTCCCTCATCGAGAAACGTAATGACGTGCTGTGCTATACAACACCCGAGTTGAAAGAAAAATTAGAGGTTACCGGCCCGCTGACGCTTCATCTCTTTGCCTCTACCTCAGCAAAAGACACTGATTTTATGGTGAGACTGGTTGACGTTCATCCAAGCGGACTGGCCATTAATGTGGCGGAGGGCTGTATTCGAGCCCGGTACCGAAAGTCTATTCTCCAACCCGAGCTGATATCTCCCGGGGAGGTTTATGAGTATACTATCGACATGGCAGCTACCAGTATTGTCTTTGGCGAGGGACATCGTATTCGCATACATATTGCCAGCAGCGATTTTCCTCGATTCGACCGCAACATGAACACAGGAAATCCTGTTGGAGAAGACGCCGTAGGTATCCCTGCCATGCAGACCATATATCATCAGCCAGACTATCCATCATATATCAACCTGCCAGTAGTACCTGCCACAGGTTAACTAATGTGTCATAATTTTATGTTATAATTTGTAGGTGTGGGGATATAGCTCAGTTGGGAGAGCGCTGCGTTCGCATCGCAGAGGTTGGGGGTTCGAATCCCCCTATCTCCACCAGATGGTGGGCACATTTACCTGAGCTTCGAGCTCGGTACCAGGTGTACAAGACAAAGAGGAGTAAGAGAGCTATGGAAAGGATAAAGTCGTTCTTTAATCCTGGTAGTATAGCTATAGTAGGGGCTACAGATGAAGCAGGCTCCGTAGGACGAATAGTTCTTGAAAATCTACTACAGGCTAAAGATAAACGCAAAATATACCCGGTAAACCCTAACCGGGAAGCAGTATTAGACATTAGGTGCTATCCCAGCGTGAATTCTATATCTGAACCTCTTGACCTTGTTGTTATTGTTACTCCTGCCAAAATCGTCCCTGATGTGGTTGAAGAAAGTGGCAAGGCTGGCGTCAAGGCTATAATTATCATTTCAGCTGGTTTTAAGGAAATAGGAACTGAGGGGAAAGCGCGTGAGGGTAGAATAGCAGATATAGCTAGAAGATATAATATTCGGATAATAGGACCTAATTGCATGGGTTTAATTAGGCCCAGCGCTAATTTGAATACCACATTCACCAAGAGGATGCCCAAACCTGGATATGTAGCCTTCTTATCACAGAGTGGTGCTTTAGGCTCTGGCGTCCTTGACTGGGCGATTAGTAAGAATATGGGTTTCAGTACCTTCGTTTCATTGGGTTCTATGCTAGATGTGAACTTTGGAGACTTAATAGACTATTTTGGTGAGGATTCTGAGACCAGAAGCATAATCATATACATGGAATCTATAGGAGATGCTAAGAAATTTGTAAGTGCCGCCAGAGGATTTGCCAGAACAAAGCCTATAATCGTATTAAAGCCAGGGAAGTCCCAGGAAAGCGTAAAGGCAGCCAAGTCTCACACTGGAGCCATGGTAGGAGAGGATTTATACTATGATGCGATTTTCCGTAGAGTTGGCATAGTAAGGGCAGAAGAAATTGGGGACCTTTTCAACTGTGCCTCTATATTGGATACCGCTCACCTGCCGAAAGGCCCAAATTTAGCTATAATAACCAACGCCGGCGGCCCAGCGGTGCTAGCTACCGATACTCTGATAAGCAGAGGCGGCAAATTAGCTGAACTCAGCGAGAAGACCTTTTCCGCTCTAAACGAATTCTTGCCTCCCAACTGGAGTAAATCCAATCCTATTGATATCCTCGGAGATGCAAGCCCGGAAACGTACGCGAAAACCATTGATGTTGCCGCAAAAGACCCAGGCGTTGATGGAGCGGTAGTCATCTATACACCTCAAGCTGTAGCCGGCTCCTTTGAAGTAGCTAAGACTGTTATCAAGCACGCTAAGAAAGTTAATAAGCCAGTCCTGACTACTTTGATAGGTGATGAAGAGGTAGCCAAGGCAAGACGGTTATTCTATGAGAACAAGATTCCTACTTATGACTTTCCTGAAGAGGCAATTAGAACATACTTATATATGTACCAATATGCTCGTAATCTAGAAATGCTCTATGAAACTCCGGAAGATTTGCCACTAGATATAGGAACTCCCAAAAACTACCTTAGAATACTTACCCGTAATACAGTAAAAGGTGGTAAGACTCTTCTAAGTGAAAAGGATTCAAAAGAGTTCCTGACAACATATGGGATATCTTCTACAACTCCGTATCTCGCTGAAAATCCTGAGGGTGCCACTATGATAGCATCTGGTATTGGCTATCCAGTGGCGATGAAGATATCTTCTCCTGATATAGCCCGTAAATCAGATGTTGGTGGGGTGAGATTAAATATCTCCTCACCTGACGAAGTGAAGAAGGCATTTGATGAAATGATGGAAAATATCAAGAGACACAAACCTGATATCAGAATTGAAGGGATCAGCATTCAGAAGATGACTACAAATTATGATTACGAGCTTATTGTTGGTAGTAAAAAGGATCCCATTTTTGGTCCCGTAATAATGTTTGGCCTGGGAGGGATAGAAGCAGAGTTCTTTAAAGATATTGGCGTAGGATTACCTCCCCTAAATCAAGCATTAGCCAGAAGGCTACTAGAGCAAACCAAGATTTATAAACTACTACTCGAAGGATTCAGAACCAAACCGCCGGCTAATTTGCGACTGCTGGATGAGACCTTGGTAAGAGTGTCAAATTTAATCATTGACTTTCCAGAGATAAAGGAACTGGATATCAATCCACTAGTCATAAGCAGTGATGCGGCTGTTGCTCTAGATGCAAGGATAATTCTTGATGAAGAGACAATACAAAAAGGAATAAAGGAATATGCCCATTTAATAATATCTCCCTATCCAACTAGATATATTCAGCCGTGGAGGTGTAGGGACGGAAGATCTGTATTATTGAGACCTATCAGACCTGAGGATGAACCACTTGAAAGGGAGCTTTTAGCCAGCCTATCAAGGGAATCCTCCAGGTTTAGATTTTTCTACATACTTAAAGAGATAACACACGGGATGCTCACCAGATTTTGCAATATTGACTATGATCGGGAGATGGCTATCGTAGCTGAATACACCTCAAATGGTAAGAGGAGGAACGTTGGGGTTGGCAGATTGATAGTTGAACCTGGTGAAGAAACGGCAGAGTTTGCTATTTTGGTTGCTGACGATTTCCAAGGTGGCGGTTTGGGACTAAAACTCTCTGACATGCTGATAGGTATAGCCCAGGAGAAGGGGCTAAAAAACATCTATGGAATTGTGTTAAATGACAATAAGAAGATGATTGGTTTGAGTGAAAAACTTGGCTTCACCAAAAAGATGCTTTCAGCTGAGGAGAGCAAAATAACATTGGGACTATCCTACCTGCAAAGTTGATAAGGCTATTAGGGAAAACTATACTGTCCTGAAGGCTTCAGATACGAAACAAGTAGCCGTTGCAAAGCTGGTATTAGCTGCTTCTTCTCAAAGAAAAGTTCGGGAACTGTTCCGAAAGGCCCACGTTACTGGACTTAAACCGGCGTATTTAGTAAGCTAGAGCAAACGTGGTGGACAAAGTTCTAGCTATTGATACTCTACCTCCACCAAATATGCCCCTGTAGCTCAGGTGGATAGAGCAGCGGTTTCCTAAACCGCGTGTCGCGCGTTCGAGTCGCGCCAGGGGTACCATATTTTGAAGCTAAATTAAGCCCCTATGCTGGTTAACACATAGGGGCTTTTTGTAAAATGGCACAAATTTGGCAAAAATTGAATTTGGATTACGAATCCTGTTTTACTACGTTCGTTTGCTTTGGTAAGACAATATCATCGAACTTGTCAGCAGCTGCCTGCTATATATCTAGACTCATCCCCGTCCCACTTGCATAAGACTCAGGGGGCTCAACCACCTTCATACCACGAGCTCCTGTCGGACAGGTTTCCACGCAGCAGCCGCATCCCATGCATTTTTCTTCGTCAACATACGCTCGCTCTTCGCCATATTCGGGGTAGTACTTCATCAGTGCCGCCCCAAACTGGCACCTCTTATCTACACAGAGCCTGCACCCGACACACTTTGCCGGGTCAACAGTAGCTCGATAGCGGCTCTTGGCATAATACTCCGTTACCGGATACTTACTACCTATGACACAGGGTGTTCTAAGGACTTCGCAACAGTCGTAATGGCAATTACAAATAACCCCACGGAAGTTCTTCGGGTCATCAGTTCGAGTTCCAACATGCACCACTGGATACTTTACTGTCTCATTGTTAATAAGGTCAAGTGCTTCCTGGCGAGTGAGCTGCCTTCCAGCCCCACGGTCAATGTTGTAGAGAGCAGCCCTGCCAACAACCAGGCACATTTCCTCGGGCACACCGCACTCGCGCTCCTTATATCGTTTCCGGCAAGCGCAATGGAGCACGGCAAAGGCGTCATTCGCCTTGAGTATCTCCCTTATATCTTCAGCTGGCAAGACACCAGGGATATCCTTGATTGCTTTCCACCTGGGTATGATTCCCGATGTCACTCCTAGACCGGCGGCAATCCTCGCAGCAATCCTCTCCTCCCGAGGAGGCCCCAATTCGTAGTCGCTAAACAATCCTATCAGGGCATAATACTCATCTCCCAGGGCTTCATCATACTTGGGATTATTCTGTGTGTCGAGCCATTGGCCCATAGTGCGGGGGGGCTGAGGACCACTCCTGGTAGGATAGAGAAACCCCTTTTCGTACAGTTCGCGTATATACTTGTCCACCGTTTTCTTATCCAGATTCAGCTTCCTGGCGAATCCCTCAGATACTTCCAGCCTATCAGCTGAAGCATCTCGCTCCATATCTGGTAGAGCAAGGACTAGCTTCGCCTGCTCTAAATTCATTAACCTCTCTAATATCCAGGGGAAATATTTGGAGTCCTCGAGTCCTGGCTGTACCCGCTTGGCCACTTCCTTATAAATAGGGTCAATCTTCTTCTTCAGCGTTTCTTGAGCTTTCTGTCTGGTCCTCTCCATTAGTCTTGTCCCCCCTTTATTGATTTAATTGACGTTTCGAAGTCGCCTCCATTAGGACGACTGTTTAGCCTCGTCCAATAATAGAGTGATAATTGTCTGGATATCTCCCGTTGCCCTGGACTCACCCAGTACTGTGCCTTCGAAACCAGCCTCGTAAAGCTGAGGGTCGAAGTACACCGTGCCAATAGACTTAATATTTCTCTTGATAAGCTCCTCTGTCATCCTTTGTTCGACTTTTTCTGAAGGCACCTTATTAAGAATAGCCTTAACTCTAACTATACCCATACCCTCAGCCATGTAGCCTATCTTCTCGGCTAGTACCATGGATTCAAAAGATGGTTCAACTATCACCAGCACCGTATCCACATTTCTTTCAACTCCCCGACCAAAGCTCTCGATGCCCGCCTCCATGTCTACGAGCACAATCCCTTTGTCTGCGACGAGGAGTTTTCCCATTAAGTCCCGGGTCATGTCTGCCATTGAACAAGCGCAGCCCTGAAAGGGATCCTGAATCTTACCGACCATCAGAAATTTGAGACCATCACGGCTGAGGATATACTCTGCAGGGATGTCCGGTACTGTAATCTTCTCACGCTGTAGCCATTCTGAATCAGGGTTGAGGTCACCTGAAGAAAAGCGGCTCAGTAGCGTCATCAGCGGTTTTGGTTCTTTATCAAAGCCAAACAGCCTGAAGAGCCCTGGGTTAGATTCGTCAGTATCCAGGACCAACACACTGTACCCCTTGCTCCTTAGTACATTAGCTATCGAAACGACTATTGTACTTTTCCCAACGCCTCCTTTTCCGCATACGGCTATCTTCTTGATAGGACCCTCGCTCGAGGCATGCGACCTTAAGTAGGCCCTTATCTTCTTGGAGGCTTCAACCATCTCTTCCTCGGTCGTGGCTGAGCACATCCCACAATCAATACATCCCTCATCATCATAGAAGGCTACTCCCATCGGGCAGTGGAACAGACCCATTTCTCTTCCTCCTAAAGACTCGTTCTTACAGACTGTCAACCATATTAACTGCTCAGGTTCTATTAATCGGTTAATGCACCTTCTCACAATGAGGTATCGGTGCACTATTCCCTGCAGATGCTTGCTGCAGCAGAAGAGTATAGCTTGCTGTTAATAAGCGTAAATGACTCAACTTGAGCATTTGAAACTGTCAGTCATTATTCTTAGGTAGTCGCATATGGTAGGTCACCGGGTTGGGGAATATGCTCAGGCGGTCGTACTATTTTCATCTTACGAGCTTCAGCCGGGCAGGTAATCACACAAAGACCACAGCCTATGCATTCGTCCAGGTCAGTGTATGCTCGCTCCTCTCCAAACTCAGGATAATACTTCATCTCAATTGCACCAACCGGGCACCTTTTATCCACACAGATTCTGCACCCGCGGCACTTCTCCACGTCCACTTCAGCTATAAAGCGGCTCTTAGCCAGAGCATACTGATTTAGCTGCTTCCTTGACTGGGTATTACGGTGGAAGACACCGCAGCAGCAATTGTGGCAATTGCAAATCAGCGAGGGTAAGGCATTTGTGTTTCCTGTTAGATGTACCAATTGATACTTATCCAGCGAATCAACAAGCTCCATCACCTCTTCATAGCTAAGCTTTCTGCCGGCTCCCCTATTAAGGTTATACTGCGCGGGCCGTCCACAGGTGATGCATGTCTCAGTAGGGATACTGTCCTGGCACTCTCTGTTCCTGTCAATCTTCTTGCAGGCACAGTGTAGCAGGGCTATTGGCTCGGCTGCTCTAAATATCTGTCTGATATCTTCACATGGCAAGACCCCCGGCGTATCCTTGATTGACTTCCACCTGGGTATCACCCTCATGATCTGTCTCAGATTTTTTACCTTGCCCTCGGCCACCTCCTTGAGCGAAATCGCATTTCCTTCCTCGCTTTTGGCATACGCCAGGTCAAAGAACTCGTCGTTATCATATTTGGGGTTAGCCGCTCCTGCGCTATCATGAAGTGACCCCCAGCTACGAGTCAAATGCCAACCTGTCCTACCGGGAAAGAGAAGCCCTTTCTCAAACAGTTCCTGTATGTGCTTATCCACTGTCTCTTTATCTAAATTCAATTTCTTGGCAATTTCTTCAGGAGAAGCCGGCAGTTCGTTGATTATCTTGGCCTGTTCTAGATTGGCCAGCTTTTCCAGTACATAAGGCATAATCTGTGAATTTGCTTCACCGATTTTTGCGGATAACTCTTTGTAGACCGGATCAACCTTCTTCTTCAGCATTTGCTGAACTTTCGCATCCGTCCTAGGCATTATTCCCTTTCCCCCTTTTCTGACTCATTACCACGCGCCATTTAACACGATCATTCGTATTTATTCCTGTCAGCCCACCATTAATTGTAAATACCCAGTCTCTGCTACAATTATAAACTAAAGCGCTGAGCAGGGGCAACCAGTTGCAGGGCAGCGCTACAGTAATCGAAAAACCTAGAACATATCCTTTTTGTTCACCCACGATGGAGTGTAACGGTAATACTCAGGTGGGTGCGCCTTGGATAGCCCCGCGTATCAGAGAGGAAACATAATCAGTTGTTGTAATATTCTAGAAAAGAGGATAAGATTCTTACAAAGATAAAAGTCCTCTACTTTTTCCTTGCTCTTAATGATGTTAGGAGTTGCTCAGCATTCTTTAGAGCTTCATCATAATTGAGTAGAGGGGTAAGCTCCGCCTCGGTGAAAGGAAACATCGGCAATTGGGTTAATAAGCTTTGGAGTTCCTCAATGGAATCTACATTCCATATAGCAGAACTCCCCCTTCTACCTGCCATTATACCTCCTGCCAGGATTTTTCCTTGCTTCTCATAGTTCATGAGGGTTTGAACCTGTGTTACTGCGAGTTCCATGAATTGATCAGGCGGTAACGGGACTGTGCCCGCTGGTGTACCAGTTAAGTTTTTGGGGAAATTGTGGTAATATTATAATAACTGTTAAAGTAGGAGTGTAGCTCAGTTGGGAGAGCAGCGGTCTCCAAAACCGCAGGGCGGGGGTTCGAGTCCTCCCACTCCTGCCAGTTTAAGCCGAGGTGGTGGAATCGGTAGACACGCCATCTTGAGGGGGTGGTGAGCGAAAGCTCGTAGGAGTTCAAATCTCCTCCTCGGCACCATTAATTTGTATATTCGTAGAGGGCTTATTTAATAACATTAGAACCACTAAAACCGGGAGCAAGCTAACATATGTGAGTTTGAAAAAGCCGAAGTGGCGGAATTGGTAGACGCGGCAGTCTCAAAAACTGTTGAAGGGTAACCTTCATGTCGGTTCGAGTCCGACCTTCGGCACCACGAAAGAAAAACTGCTAACAAGACTAATTTAATTTTGGGAATAGAATGCCGAGTTGTGTAGTGGTAGCACGGGGGACTTTGAATCCTCTAGCCCTGGTTCGAATCCAGGCTCGGCAGCCAACAATGTTCCCCGATAGCTCAATGGTAGAGCGAGCGGCTGTTAACCGCTAGGTTGTAGGTTCGAGTCCTACTCGGGGAGCCAATTTGTTTGTGCACCTGAGAATATCCCTGAGACATCGGCCGGTGGTGTCAGCAACGAATAGACTTAAGCCAGAAGAAACGGAGAAAAGACCACAACCACGATTAAAGTTGCCAGAAGAGCACCAGTAGCTACCTGAGCTAGTGAGTGATGCTCCAATTCTACCCTTGCCCAGGCTGTTAAAGGGACTACCGCTACAGTTACCGCAGCTATCCAGCCGTACAACATAATCAACACTGTTACCGAACCAGCGGCAAAGGCGGTATGAAGGCTTATCTTCCACCACAGATTTATACACATAAATATGACTACCGCTGAAAGTCCGGCGGTAAATGCTGCCACCAGTATTGGTGGTGCCTCAAGATAAGAGAGGATAATACAGCCCACAGCAGCACAAAGACCTGCCGCCAGGTAAATCTTAGTTCTTTGCCCGCGAACATTGGCGAAGACGGCATCAAGCTTGCCGTTTAGAGCCAGGTAAACAATAATCAAAAAAACTGGCAATACACTCAGCGCCATTGCAATAAATGCCCACTTAAGGGCGTCAAGTGTGCTGGGTGCTGAGACAAATGAAAGTAGCAAGATTATTGCCAGACTTAGCCAGAAAGGATTCAGGATATTGGAGGTCAGGTTAGCTATTCGTTTTCTCATCTCAGTTTGCCTTTCCCTGTAGCTACTGCCAAGTCTACCAGAGCCATACTGACTCCATATTAGCCTATGGCATACATTTTGCCAACCCACCCCCTTCAACCTTCCTAAGTGCAAACCTGCTTGATTTTACCCGACAGTTCGCTGTATCCTTGTTTACGACTATGGCAGAGAAGAACTTTACCGGGCTAGCGGTTGAGATAAATAAGGCATCTTTCAGCTACAATAACATAAAGGCGCTTGATGGGCTGTCATTGAAGGTGCCTGCCGGTATAAGCTTCGGATTACTTGGACCCAACGGTGCCGGAAAAACTACGCTTATTCGGCTACTGGTCGGTCTGCTGAAGCCAAAATCCGGCAATGTCCAGATATTGGGACAGACACCCTCCAGAAAGACAACCCACAATATCGGCTACATGCCACAACTCCATTCTCTTTACGCTGAGCTATCGGTTATGCAGAATGTGAACTTCTTTGCCCAGATTTACGGACTAAGCAACAAGCATGAGCGAGCTCAACGGGTGGAAGAAGCTATTAAGCTGGTTAATATGTGGCAGCGTCGTAAAGACTCTATACTAAAGCTGAGTGGGGGAATGAAGCAAAGGGTTAGCCTGGCTTGCGCCGTAGTTCATAACCCACCCCTGCTTTTCCTTGATGAGCCTACTGTTGGTCTTGACCCTGAGCTAAGGGTTACCTTCTGGGAGCACTTTGCTGCCCTGACCCAACAGGGCATTACCCTAATTATTTCCAGTCACACTATGGATGACGCTGCCCACTGTGACCGCCTTGCCTTTATGCGTGATGGCAAGGTCATTGCCCAGGGCACTCCCGGCGAGCTACAGCAAGCTACCGGACAACCCGGAGCCACGCTAGAAGACGCCTTTCTATATTTTATCCACCGTGAGGATAGCAGTGATTCCTAACCAAGCGCTTACCATTGCCGCCAGGATTATACAACAGCTAATACGAGACCGCAGAACAATGGCTCTGATTGTGGTGGTGCCGCTGGTGGTAATGACACTCATCGGTTTGAGCTTCCCCGAAAGTAATGTTTTGGATTATATAGCCCCGGCACTACTGGCAACACTGGCACTATTCTTCAGCTTTCTGCTTACCGGGATTAGCTTCCTGAGGGAACGCTCTCAGGGCACTATGGAACGCTTGATGGCATCACCAGTATCACGCCTAGACATAGTGGTTGGCTATCTATTTGGCTTTTTTATATTTGCCCTGACCCAGACCTTAATTATACTGCTGTTCACTATTTATGTACTGGATGTCCACTACTATGGGGACTTATGGCAGATTTTCGTGTTTCAAGTCGTGATAATAGCCGGAGCGGTTAATCTAGGTATATTTATATCAACCTTTGCCCGCAACGAGTTCCAGATGGTTCAGTTCATCCCGTTAATCATAATCCCCCAGATATTCCTTTGTGGGGTTATCTGGCCTGTGGAGCAAATGCCCGATTACCTGCAGTGGCTATCGGTAATACTACCTCTGACCTACGCCGTGGATGGGCTCCGGGATATTATGCTCGCTGGCAGGAGCTTGCTCGATGTCGGACTCGAGCTAGCGGTGCTGATTGGCTTTGCTATTATCATATCAGCCCTGGCGGCTATTACCCTCAGGAGGGGTGCTGCCAGCTAACTACTTTCAACCCAAGTTGCCCCCAGATAGTCAGAGTGTGCTAAAATTAGTCTAGTTGCCGCTTATTTGTCAAGGGAGCAGAATGGAATAGCGATGAAAGCAGTTATCCTGATAGGTGGTGAGGCAACCAGGCTACGCCCCCTTACCTGTAATATGTCAAAAGCTATGGTTCCCGTGCTTAATGTCCCATTTTTAGAGCATGTTATCCACCACCTCGGCAGGCATCAAATAAAGGATATAATCCTGGCTCAAGGTCATCTGGCACAGCCTATCGAGGGTTATCTTGGTGACGGTAGCCAGTTTGGGGTCAGGCTTTATTATTCTATTGAAGATACTCCTCTGGGAACAGCCGGAGCGGTGAAGAATGCTGAAAGGTATCTGGATGAGACCTTTCTGGTGCTAAACGGCGATATTTTTACCGACCTGGATATTACGGCTATGATAGACTTCCACCGGGAAAGAGAGGCAAAGGCAACTATCGCTGTTACCCCGGTAGATGACCCCACCGCCTATGGCCTAATAGAAACTGACGCTCAGGGCAGAATTACCCGTTTTCTAGAGAAGCCTAGCTGGGATGAAGTAACCACCAATATGATAAATGCCGGCGCCTATGTCCTGGAGCCTGAAGTGCTGGCTCAAATACCGCCCCAAATGGAAGTCAGTATCGAGAGGGAAACGTTTCAGCAATTCTTAGCCCAGGGAGAACCAATGTATGCTTATTCTTCTTCAGCCTACTGGCTGGATATGGGCACTCCAGAAAAATACCTCCAGCTACATCGGGACCTGCTGAGCGGTAAATGTAGGCAGTATGCCCTTGCCCCGGGTGAGGAGGTGCTCGTTGGAGAGCAATGCGATATCCATCCTACAGCTCAAATCAAGGGGCCGGCAGTGATAGGAGCTAACTGCTCTATCGGGTGCCAGGTGAAGCTAACCGGACCGGTGGTTATTGGAACTGGATGCACCATCCTGGAAGGTAGCGTGATTGAAGGCTCTATTATCTGGCGAAATGCTCGGCTGGGAGCAAGAGTTTACCTAAAAAACTCTATTTTAGCTGATAATTGCTGCCTCAATTCGGGCAGCGTTGGTGAGGAAGCAGTGCTTGGTGATAACGTAACTGTGGTCAGTGGTTGTAAACTTGAACTAGGTAGCCGAATCCAGCCAGGGACAACCGTGCAAGCCAAAACATAAAACTCTCCGCTTATATAACCAATCTCTCTCCTTATTCTTTTGCTTTGAGTGCTACCCGTGCCCGTGCTATAATTGTCAGTAGGAGCCATTCATTATGTGGGATAAATTAGAGCAGATAGACAAGCGTTACCAGGAGCTGGAAGAGCAAATCGCTATGCCTGAGATAGCCTCCGACCCGAAGCAATTACAGAAGCTGGCTCAGGAAAGAGCCAGTATTGAAAGCGTGGTAACAAAGTATCGGGAATATAAAGCAACCTCCAAGTCCTTAGCAGAAACAAGGGCAATGCTGAAGGGCAGGCTGGACGAAGAGATGACGACTCTGGTCAAGCAAGAGATAGAAAACCTTGAGTCGCAACTGGAGCATCTGCTTGGGGAGCTGAAACTTGCCCTCTTACCCAAGGATGATAGTGATAAGAGAGACATCATTATGGAAATCCGGGCTGGGGCTGGTGGTGATGAAGCCGGGCTGTTTGCTGCTGACCTCTTCCGCATGTATAGTCGGTATGCTCAGTCTAAAGGCTGGGCGATAGATATTATCAATGCTAATGAAAGCGGCATAGGTGGCTTTAAGGAAATCATATTTGAAATAAAAGGTGAAGGTGTGTTCAGTCGGCTCAAATATGAAAGGGGGGCGCACCGGGTGCAGCGAGTGCCGGTCACCGAGTCTTCAGGTAGAATTCATACCTCAACAGCTACGGTGGCTGTCCTTCCCCAGGCTGAGGAGGTGGAGGTATCAATCGAACCTGATGACCTGAGAATTGACATCTACCACAGTGGTGGTGCCGGGGGGCAGAATGTAAACAAGGTAGCCACCGCCGTGCGCATCACCCATCTGCCTACAGGCATGGTAGCCGTCTGCCAGGATGAACGCTCACAACTGAGAAACAAGACGAAGGCGATGGCAGTACTCCGAGCTCGACTCCTGGATATGGAGCGGCGCAAACAAGAAGAGGCAATGACCAAACAACGCCGCTCCCAGGTAGGCACTGGCGACCGCGCTGAAAAGATACGAACCTACAATTTCCCTCAAGACCGCATTACCGACCACCGCATTGGTCTAACCCTCCACAACCTGCCCCGAGTTCTAGAGGGAGACTTTGACCAGCTTATCAATGCCCTAGCCACCAGTGACCAGGCGAAACAGCTACAGGAGCAACTGGCGTGACCATAAAACAGGCGCTGAGTCGTGCCAGGGAAATTTTTGTCGCTAATAATATTGAAGACCCCTCTCTAGAATCTGAGCTACTGCTAAGGCATGCCGTCAAAATAAGCCAGGTTCAGCTATACATAGATTTTGACCAAGAACTCAGTCCTGAACAGGACAAAAAATTCTGGCACCTGATTGAGCGCCGCCTTAATCATGAGCCCACCGCCTACATAACAGGGCATCGCGAGTTCTACGGGCTTGATTTCTATGTTGACCCCAGCGTCCTTATCCCCCGGCCGGAAAGCGAGCTGCTGGTAGAAAAGGCTCTCAAACTGGCTCAAAATCAGGCTGCGCCAACTATAGCCGAGGTTGGCACTGGCTGTGGTGCCATTGCCATCAGCCTGGCATTAAGCCTGCCACGAGCCAAAATCTATGCCACCGATATATCAGCCGCTGCCCTCAAGGTCGCCCTGTTTAATTGCCAAAAACATGGGGTGGTGAATAGAATTTGTCTTTTAGAAGGCGATATGCTTGACCCCCTACCTGAGGCTGTTGACCTCATAGTAGCCAATCTCCCTTATGTTAGGGAATCAGAATTGCCCCAGATAAACACGCTGGATTTCGAGCCCTCTCTGGCGCTAAACGGAGGCTCAGACGGCCTGGAAAAGATACGAAAGCTCTGCCCCCGCATAAGTGATAAGCTCCGTCCCGGGGGCTGCCTGCTCCTGGAGATTGGACAGGGTCAAAGGAGAGCAGTAACCACCTTTTTGCGTAGCCTGTTCCCCTTGGCTGAGATAGAAGTGACGCCAGACTTGAGCGGCATAGACCGAGTGGTGAACCTATCTTTTCCCTTAAATCAGCAATACACCGAACAGGATGAAAATACCACGGCCACCTTGGGCGGATACCCTCCCGCGGCTCACCATTCAGAGCCCATTTGTTCTACAAATACCCGGGAAACAGCTTGACGCAGAACCTGTTTGATGCTAAATTATTCAACTGGGGGTCCCCCCAAGGTCAAAGAATAAGTCAGAAATAGAAGGAGGAACAGGCACACGATGAATATGATTGTTTGTTGCAAGCAGGTAATTGACCCTGAGGCACCACCAGCCAGTTTCAAGGTTGATGACTCAGCCAATAAGGTGGTGCCACCACCGGGCGTGCCGCCAGTAATCAGCCCTTTCGATGAGAATGCGGTTGAGGCAGCGTTAAGAATTAAGGACGCCCAGGGTGGTAAAATCACGGCGATAACCCTGGGCATTAACCTGTTACGGGATGTGGTAAAGAAACCACTATCTATGGGAGCTGATGAGCTTGTCCTGCTGGAGGATGAAGCTTATATTGAGGGTGATAGCTGGTCAACGGCCTATGCCCTAGCCATGGCTATCAAAAAAGTAGGTGAGTATGACCTTATCTTCTGCGGCCGGCAGGCTGCCGACTGGGATACCGGGCAAGTGGGCACAGGCATCGCTGAGATACTGGGGTTGCCCAGTGTAACTTTAGCCAGGAAAATAGATATCACCGATGGTAAGGCAAGGGTAGAGCGGGTAACCGCTGATGGCTTCGAGGTTGTCGAGGTATCCCTGCCTGCCTTAATTACGGTAAGCAATGAGCTTGGTGAAGCTCGCTACCCCACCATTAAAGGGATTATGGGAGCCAAGCGGAAGGAGCCTATTATCTGGAAACCAGCCGATATAGGGGCTGAACCCTCCCAGCTTGGCGCTACCGGTCGACGCACCAAGCTGCTCAAACTGTTCCAGCCAGTTCGTGAAGGTAAGTGCGAGATTATAGAAGGGGAGAGCTTGGAGGAGGCGGGGGCTAATCTAGCCCTGAAACTCAGGGAAGCCAAAGTTCTATAGAGCGTAATTAAACTGCGGAAAAGGAGTTTTCTTAGCAGTCAAAATTAAGGGGGTTAAATCGGATGTCTGAATATAAAGGTGTTATGATTTATGGTGAGGTTATGGAAGGAAAGCTAAGCGCCATGGCGACTGAGCTTTTGGGGTGCGGTAGAAAGATGGCTGATGACCTGGAGCAGGAATTATCGGCTGTAATAGTAGGCAGTGATGTAAGCAGTGTAGCCCAGGAAGCTATTGCCTTTGGCGCCGATAAGGTATATGTAGTTGATGACCCACTGCTTAAAGACTACCAGACAGATTCCTATGTATCAGTTATGGAAAAGGTAGTCAAACAGGTAACGCCCCAGATTGTTCTTCTGGGACAAACGTCCATCGGTCGTGACCTGGCACCCAGGCTAGCCTTCAGGTTGGAGACAGCAGCCACTATGGACTGCGTGGCTCTGGCTATTGACCCCGACTCAAAGCGACTCTTGCAAACCAAACCTGTCTACGGAGGAAATGCCCAGGCTATCTTCAACTACGAGTCTGACCCACAGATAGCTACGGTTAGAGCTAAAGTAATGTCACCCCTGGAGCCAGATACCTCAAGAAAAGGGGAGGTGATTACTATTGAGGCTGGGTTAGACCCATCGGCGATAAGAACCAAAGTCCTGGAGAAGGTGAAAGAGGAGGTAGAAGGGATAAAGCTGGAGGACGCCCCGGTAGTAATCAGTGGCGGTAGAGGCATTGGCGGGCCTGAAGGTTTTGAACAATTAGCCGAACTGGCTAAGCAACTGAAAGGAGCAGTTGGTTCTAGCCGACCCGCCTGCGATAATGGCTGGACGCCAGACACATCACAAGTAGGGCTCACCGGCAAGATTGTTACCCCTGACTTTTATCTGGCTGTAGCCATCTCAGGTTCCAGCCAGCACATGGCAGGTTGCTCCAGCTCCAAGTGCATCGCAGCTATAAATAAAGACCCTGAGGCAAATATCTTCAAAGAAGCCCGCTACGGCGTAGTCGGCGACTGGAAAAAGGTGTTCCCCACCTTCGCCGAAAAGGTCAAGGAGCTGCTGGCACAGTAAAGGGATTATTTTCCTCCCTCCTTATCGGAGAGGGGGAATGGAGAAGGAGAGACTGGTGCCCCTCCTAAACACCCTGGCGGAGTTAAGCCTTCTCGGCTTGCTTTTCAGAAATAATTTTCTGGGTGATTTGGGGGGGCGTCTCTTGATAGTGGCTAAACTCTACGGTAAAGCTCCCCCGGCCCTGAGTTATTGACTTCAGGTCTATAGCGTAACGCAGAATCTCAGCCAGTGGTACCTGAGCCTCAATAACATTAATTCCATTCTCAGGGTTCATACCCTGGACCTGAGCCCGTTTGGTATTGAGGTCGCCGATAATATCACCTGTGTAATCCTCGGGGACGCTCACCGCAATATTCATTATCGGTTCGAGAAGGATAGGTTGTGCCTGAGATAATCCCTTCTTCAGCGCTCCTGCCCCGGCAATTTTGAAGCATATTTCTGAAGAATCAACCGGGTGATAGCTACCATCATAGACGGTTACCTTTATGTCAGTAACAAGGTAACGAGCCAGAACCCCCTCGTGAACCGCCTCATTAACCCCTTTCTCCACCGCTGGAATATAGTTTTTAGGTATGCGACCACCTACTACCCTAGCAGCAAACTCACAGCCACTGCCACGCGGTAAAGGCTCCAGCTCCAAAAGGACATGCCCGTATTGCCCGTGTCCTCCGGTCTGTTTCTTATGCTTATACTCAGCCTTGGTTGGTATGGTAACAGTCTCTCTATAGGGAACCTTGGGGGTCTCCAGGGAGACACCCACACCGAATTTACTCAACATCTTCTCAGCGGCTACTTCAAGTTGAGTCTCGCCAAGCCCCGATAGAATGGTCTCACTGGTATCACTATCCCTATGTACCCGAAGGGTAGGTTCTTCCTCAGTCAGCCTGGATAAAGCCACTCCCAGCTTGTCTAGGTCAGCCTTGGTCTTAGGATACACTGCTTCATTAAAAATCGGCTCAGGGAATAAGATAGGAGCAATCTTCACCGGCTTATCCCGATTACATAGTGTGTCCCCGGTGCCAGTTATGCTCAATTTGGCTACCGCCCCGATGTCCCCCGACCTAACTTGAGATACCGGCTCCTGGGTCTTACCTCTCAGGCTAAACAACTGACCTATACGCTCTGCCTCGCCTCGTGCGGCATTCCACACATGGGAATTACTATCAATAGCACCATGGTAAACCCGGAAGTAGGTGAGTTTGCCAACATACGGGTCGGCACTGGTCTTAAACACCAGGGCAGCTAACGGAGCATCCTGGCTCGGCTCAAGCGTCTCTTGCTTGCCAGAACCGCCAACAACAGCTACATCCCGCTCTTTAGGCGATGGCAGATAACTATTTATGGCATCCAGCAGCAAGCTAATCCCTATATTCCGTAGGGCTGAGCCAACAAGGACTGGCACTATCTGGCCGGTTGCTACAGACCGCCGTAAGCCATCACTGAGTTCCTCCAGACCGAGTTCCTCCCCACCCAGATACTTCTCCAGCAAGCTATCATCAATTTCAACTACTGCCTCCACCAACTTTTCACGAAAAGACTCGGCCTGGGTTTGCAATGATGAGGGTATTTCACCCTCCTTCGCCGAAGAATCGGTATAGCTTTTCATCGTCAGCAGGTCCACTATCCCCTGAAAGTCATTGTGAGCACCTATAGGTAGCTGCACCGGCAGGCATTTAGAGCCAAACCTAGCCTGAAGCCCCTCTACAGTTCGATAGAAATCAGCATTCTCGCGATCCATCTTATTAACAAAGAGCAAGCGAGTCAGGTTAGCTTCCTGGCTATATGTCCACACCTGTTCCGTGCCAACCTCAACGCCAGAGGCAGCGCACACCACAATCACTGCCCCTTCACTAACCCGCGTTGCCGCCCTGACCTCAGCAACAAAGTCAGAATAACCAGGGGTATCAAGAAGGTTAATCCTAGTCCCCTTCCACTGGCAGGGAAGCACCGATAGGTTAATGCTAATCTGGTGCTTTACTTCAGCCGGGTCATAGTCCGAGGTGGTAGTCCCATCGTCAACCTTGCCTAACCGCGTAATTGCCTTAGTGGTAAACAAAATAGCTTCTGATAGGGATGTCTTGCCAGCGCCATTATGAGACAGCAAAACAAGGTTGCGAATACTCTCCAGTCCGTATTGCTCCATCTAATCACCCACTCTCTTTAATTTATTCCACCATATTATAATCATAGTTAGGCAGATACAGCAAGAAACCGGAAATTATTTATCAACCTCACCCCCTTAAGAATTTAAAGTCAGAAGTCGGGAGTCAGAAAGTCCTTGACTCTAGACTCTTGACTCTAGACTAACAAAGGAGAGGGAGACAGGTTTCCAATTAACGCAGAAACAGTGGGGTGATGTATGTCTCAACGATAGCCGCCGGCAAGAATAGGGCGAGCGCCACTGCCAGATACCTTAAGTTGTGTCTGAGATTAGGCAGCAGAAGACTTCTCTTTTCTTTTTTAAACAGGGCTAGTATCACCGCTGTGCCGAAGCTGAGAGCGACCGCCTCGCCCATAATAAGAGCCGGGAGTTCAAAGATACCATGAGGCAGCAAACCGGCTAACAGATAGCCGAGGGATTGCTCCTCCACTACCGAGATTGCTACCAGGCCAAGAAGCCAGCCGTTAACAGTTAGTGCCATAACCGGCGTCAGGCAAAGAATGGGGCTGAAGACAAAGCTTATCAACACAGCCGAAACATTTTTAATAAGGATAATGACCAAAACAGATGACTGAGGAAGCGACGCCAAGAGCTCGGCAAGCTCCTCAAGGGCAGCAATATCCTCGGCAAGAAGGGGGGTGATACCAGCCGGGGTAGCCAGACCCAACACCAGCCCGATGCCGAATAAAAAAATAGCGATGAAAAGCCACCGTTTATAGCTCATCTAAAGTAACTACTGAAAGCTCCTTTTTCAGCGGTTTTAGCAGCCTCTTATTTAAGTGCTGTATTTATCATAAGAGACAATTTCAGAAAGCTCTTTTCTTGGGACAGGTCTGGGTTCTTGGTCAGGGTAACCTAGAGGGGTTATCGCAACCACGCAAAAACCTTCTGGTACCTCTAGAATACTGTCTACCTTTTTAGCGTCAAAAAGACCAAGGATTACCGTGCCTAGACCCAGCGAGTGGGCAGCTAATACTAGGTTCTGCATAGCCAATGCCACATCAAACATATACCAATCGCCCTTATCTGTGGTCGGTTCTCCATGATAAAAGCCCGACTTCTCCAGCTCAGCACAGGCTACTATGACAACAGGGGCATTCCTCACGGCTTCGGCTGCTGGATTCTTTCCCTCTGGCCTGGCACTTTTTAGCGCGTCCGCCAGCTTATCCTTTATGCTGGTGTCCCGCACCACAATAAATCGCCAGCACTGGGTATTAGCCCAGGATGGTGCCCATCGGGCAGCTTCCAAAACAAGCTCTATAGTTTTGTCATCTACCGGGTCAGCCTTATACCGGCGAATACTTCTCCTACCCTTAACTGCCTCTAGAACTTCCATTTTTCCCTCCCTTTATTGCTCTAAGTTTATTGATTAGCAGTGGGCGCACACCCTGATGGTAACACTTCTACAGCACCCACCTACCTTTTAACTGCGGCCTCTTTTCACCCAAGCTCTCTCCTCTTATCTATTCTTCCTCCCAGGCGCCTTTACCAATAAGAGAGACAAAGCGGCAACCCCCCAAATTCTGAATCGTATTCTTCTTTCTCCGCCTGGTAATTTTATATAACTCCTGCATATAACGCGACCCTACAGGAATTACTATCCGCCCGCCGATGGCTAGCTGGGCTAGAAGGTCAGGCGGCACTCTGGGAGCAGCAGCACTAGCTATTATGGCATCGTAAGGTGCCTCCTCAGGCCAACCCAGGGTCTCCTTAGCCAGGTGCACAGTGATATTGGTGTAGCCCAGGCTATTCAGCACCTTCCTAGCTGTTTCAGCAAGAGTCGGCAGGCGCTCTACTGCAATCACCGTCCGAGCTAACTCAGCAAGAATAGCTGCCTGATAGCCACTGCCCGCCCCTATTTCCAACACCTTTTCACTGCCAGTAAGTCCTAGCTCCTGAGTCATGAGGGCAACAATAAAAGGCTGCGAAATTGTCTGGTCTAGACCAATAGGGAGCGGCCTATCTTCATAGGCTAACTGCCGTTCCTCTGGTGGCACAAAACGCTCTCGAGGTATGCGGGCCATCGCCGCTAATACCCGCTCATCCTTAATCTCAGTTCCAAGGTGCTCAATTAACCTGGCTCTTGCCGCTGCAAAGTCCATAATGAACTAGGATAAAACCCGAGCTAGCACGACGAGAACAACCAGCATTACCCCGGCTAGAATACCGATGGTCCACAGTTCGGTAGCTATATAGGGATACCGAACGGCCGCCGGTTTTACCATCGGGGTCGGCACACTGGCTGAAGGAACAGATGCATCAGGGGAGGAAACAGGCTCATGAGTTTGAGCAACTACTGGCTGCTGGGCAAGTACGGCTGGAGGGCCTTGCCTGCCTTTCTTTTTTTTACTTTGAAGTGAATACTTTCCTCTTCTGCGCCGTGATTTACCAGGCATTTGTTAAACTCCCTGTCAACGATTTATCACCCTTATCCCCGACCCAATTTCTATACTACCTAGCCCTGGGGTGGGATTTCTCATAAGTGCGCCGAACATGTTCGCTGGTAAGATGGGTGTAAACCTGCGTGGTAGAGATGTTGGCGTGACCCAGTAATTCCTGAACCGACCTCAGGTCAGCCCCACCGCTCAGCATATGAGTAGCAAAGCTATGCCTTAGAGTATGAGGGGTAATCTCTGCATCCAGCTCAGCTGATTTAGCGTAACCCTTTAATATTTGCCAAAGGCCCTGCCTGGTCAGCCTCTCACCACGACGATTAAGGAATAAGGCTTTCTCCTCATCGTTACGTGCCAGGTGAGGACGAGCTTCCTTTACATATTCTTCTACTATTGAAGCGGCTCGTTGGTGAATAGGGATAAGGCGCTCCTTGTGCCCCTTGCCAAAGCAGCGCACATAGCCATCATCCGTTATGTCATTCAAGTTCAAAGATACCAGCTCGCTTACTCTCATACCGCTGGCGTATAATAGCTGCAGCATTGCCCCATCTCTTTTTGCTTCAGGCGTAGATAGCTTAGTCGGTTGCTCCAACAAGCGGCGAACCTGGCTAACTGAAATAGGTTTAGGTAATGACCTTCCCACATTAGGTGAACTCACATTCTCTGTCGGGTTGTCTTTCAGGTTTCCTTCAGCCACCATAAAGCCAAAGAAAGACCTGGTAGCCGCTACCTTACGGGCTTGCGTGGTAGCAACATAGCCTCTCTCCTTAAGATTAAGCAGATAGCTCAGCATCCCCTGCCGACTAAAATTAGCCCACAATGGAGCTAGGCCACGCTTGGTAGCATCCTCTTCAACAAAGCCAGCCAGTTGAGAAAGGTCATTGCGGTAAGCAGCTAAGGTGTTATCAGAAAAGCCTTTCTCCACACCCAGATAAGTTAAAAAACGCTCAATACCTTCTTTCACCGCACCTCCTCGCTACTAATTAATTTAAATACTGCTGAAAAAGTCCTCGCAACTTTTCCGGCAAACCGAGCCACTCCTAGCTTTAACCTCCGCTAGAATTGCAATCTTTCAGTGGCACATATATTTTAACATAACTAAAAAGAAAATTCAGCCTCTCGTTATCGCCAAATGCTACGCCAGCCTATGGTTTAGCTTTCCTGTCGACAGATATTAAAACATGAGGTACCTGTGACAGAAAGGAGGTTAATTTTATTTACCCCTCAGGGTTCCTTACTACCTCCAGGCTGGGGTATCTTCAATGGGGACGCTGCTGAATTTCTCAGCAACCTTGCGGAAATGGAAGCCGAAGACAGAGAGACTTACCGATAAAGGAAAAGACCGCGGATGCTTCAATAGGGTCGAGACAAGAAGTTTCCAGTAATACCTTCTCCCTTTTTCCTTGACACCCAAAAACCACGTAGCTTTAACAAATCCCTCGATATGATAAAACTGCAGCCGGGATATCCCTTTTCTTTTTTGAGGTTTATACTCCTTTAAAAATGTCCTGACCCGCTCATAATACTGCCGGGGTGAATAAATTGTATCCAGAATATGCTTATAGCCATTAATGAGTGTTTCGTAATTCATTTTAGGAATGAAGTTGATGGAATAGTCTGTATTGTCACCGGAAAAGCTCTTTAATAAGCGGTTCTCCTTTTTAAGACGCTGATATAGTCTGGTGCCGGGAGGAGCATTTAATAAACCAACCATCGCCGTAACGATTCCACTCTTCTGAATAAAGTTTATCTGGCTTCGGAAGATGGAGACCGGGTCGCTATCAAAACCGACAATAAATCCCCCCTGCACCTCCAGGCCGTGGTTTTGAACCCTCTTGACCGAAGCGACCAAATCACGATTTATATTGGTAAACTTATTACATTCAACCAGACTTTCTTCATTGGGGGTTTCAATGCCAACAAATACCTGGTTAAAGCCAGCCTCAACCATCAATCGCATTAACTCTTCGTCATCGGCAAGATTTATAGATGCTTCAGTAGAGAAGGCAAAGGGGTGTTTTTTCCCCTTCATCCATTCGATTATTGCCGGCAGGATTTCTGCCTTTAGCTTTTTCTTATTGCCTATGAAATTGTCATCAACAATAAATACGCCACCTCGCCACCCATGACTATGTAATGCCTCCAGCTCATTCACCACCTGGTTTTTAGCCTTGGTTCTGGGTTTATGCCCGTTCAGGATGATAATATCGCAAAACTCACAATTGTAAGGACAGCCTCTGGAATACTGAACATTCATTGATGAATATTTTTTCATATTGATAAGCGACCACAGCGGGATAGGAGTTTTGCTTATGTCTGGTCGTTCACCAGATGCGTAGATAGGTTTAGCACACCCCTTATCTAAATCTTCCAAGAAGAACGGAAGTGTAACTTCAGCTTCACCAAGCACAAAATGGTCTACCCCATCGAACTCTTCGTGTCCGGTAGTAAAGAGGGGACCACCGGCAACAAGCTTGGTGCTAAGCTTTTTACATCTGGTAATAACCTCCTTCACTGAATCCCTCTGCACCACCATAGCGCTGATAAACACGTAATCAGCCCATCTAATGTCTTCATCAGTTAGCGAGGTTACATTCATATCTACCAGCTTCTTCTCCCACTCATCGGGAAGCATTGCGGCTACAGTTAATAAACCCAGAGGAGGGAAAGAAGCCTTTTTAGAAATGAATTTTAAAGCGTACCTAAAGCTCCAGAAAGTATCCGGATACTGTGGATAAACAAGAAGTATTTTCAAATGATGCTCCTTAACCTAGAACTATACTACTTTGCCCTGAGATTGTTTGTCAACCTTACCTCTCCTTCAAAGGAGTACCTTGACACCTTATCCAGCAAAGGTTATACTCAAATCACAGCGCGGGGTGGAGCAGTGGAAGCTCGTTGGGCTCATAACCCAAAGGTCGTTGGTTCGAATCCAACCCCCGCTACCAAGATTACGATGAAGGCTGGGCTCATAATTGCCTAGCCTTTTAATTTAGGCAATCAATATTAATAAGATTTATTAATAATACTTAACATTATTTTATTAACTTTTCTCATAATTTTATTGACATGCTTCCTAGAATGAGTTATAATGACCTGGTGGATGAGAGGAAGGAAAGATGGCAAGCAAGGACTACTATAGTATATTAGGGGTTAAACGGGATGCCAGCGAGCCGGAGATAAAGCGGGCTTACCGAAGGCTGGCTCGTAAGTATCACCCTGATGTCAATCCTGACGACAGGTCAGCAGAGGCCAAGTTTAAGGAGATAAACGAGGCTTATGAGGTTCTGTCTGATAAGGAGAAGCGCCAGAAGTATGACCAGTTTGGTGACCAGTGGCAGTACGCCAGGGCAGGAGCACGGCAGACACCATTCTGGGATTTTAGACAGGGTGGTGCTCAAAGCTTCCACTTTGAGGAGGGTGATTTAGATAGCCTGTTTGGCGACCTGCTCCAGGGTTTCAGGGCCGGGACTTCCAGCCGCCGGGTTCGGCCAAGGCGCGGCCGGGATGTGGACTACCCAGTTGAGGTAACCCTAGAAGAAGCCTATCATGGAACTAACCGCATCCTTAGCCTTCAGACCGAGGAGCCTTGCTCCAGTTGCGGTGGCACTGGCCGGATACAGAATGTCCTGTGCTCGGCATGCCGGGGCTCAGGGGCGGTAGCTCGTTTGAAGCGGCTTGAGGTCAAGATTCCGCCCGGGGTTAAGGACGGGGCCCGGGTGCGTATCGTCGGTAAGGGAGAGCCAGGCTATGCCGGGGGAAACAATGGCGACCTCTATCTGGTAACATCGGTTAAGCCACACCGGCTGTTTGAACGGAGGGACGATAATTTACATGTGGAAGTAGCGATTCCATTGACAGTAGCAGTGCTGGGTGGCGAGGTTCAGGTACCGACACTTAAAGGGAAGCTGGCGCTCAAGATTCCGCCAGAAACTCAGAACGGGCGTGCCTTTCGCCTGGCAGGGCAGGGAATGCCTCATTTGGGCAACTCCTCCCATGGCGACCTGCTGGTCAAGGTAAAGGTTGTTTTACCGACCAAACTCTCGGCGGAGGGAAAGAAGCTATTTGAGCAGTTCGCTCGGCTACGACCCAGTGGCTAAATTAAGAGGTGATTTATGAATCCAAGTGATAAAGAACCCCGTTATGTAATCAGTATAGCTGCCAGGATACTTGGTGTCCAAACTCACACCTTGCGCTACTACGAAAAGATTGGCATAATGGAACCGTCTCGGTCTAGAGGCAATATTCGTCTGTATTCGGACAGAGACATAGCCCACCTAAGGCGGGCGAAGACACTGATGGATGACCTAGGTGTTAACCTGGCTGGGGTAGAAGTTATTTTGCGTATGGCGCAGCGTATGACCGAGTTGCAGCACCATATTGAAGGGCTGGAATCAGAGCTTGAGAGATTGAGGTAGAAGGAGTTTGAGTCCGGAGCCTCGGGTAGTAACTAAAACGACAAAATTAAGAAGGAGTGAGACGGAGTTTGCCTGATACAGCTGATATAGAATGCTTTCTTGAGCAAAAGCTAAATTTAGTATATAAAGCGCACTATGCACTTTGGGTTTACTGGTGGCCTTTGTGGAGAAGTATATATAGTGGGCGAAACATTCTGCGAAAGTGGGAGCAGGTTAACCTGGTAAAAGAGGGGCAAGCCTTCCTGGATTATGGCTGTGGCACTGGTTCCTTTACCATTCCGGCAGCTAGGATAGTAACTACGAGGGGGAAAGTATATGCCTTGGACTATTTCACCCGTCAACTGGAAATGGTGAAGAAGAAGGCAAAAAAAGAAGGGCTAACCAATATAGAAACGATACTTTCAGATAGCGGGACGGGCTTACCAGACGAATGCATAGATGTAATCTGGATGTGCGATGTCTTCCACGAGGTCAAGGAAAGACGGGCAGTATTAGAGGACTTGCATAGAGTATTAAGGAAGGAAGGGGCCCTGGCTATATATGATGGCATAAGAGAGAGGGTTTTAAGCTATACTAATGGTTTGTTCTCCTTGACCGGGAGAGATGACAAATTCTTCAGGTTTGCCAAAATAAGCTAACAAGAGGTGCCTATTGGAAGGGATAGAGGCTGAACAAGTGAGACCAAAGGGGGGCTGGCGTGTGTATCTTATTAGCAGCCTAAGCTTCTTGCTTACCGCGCTGCTAGTTTTTGCTATAATCCATTTCTGGGTGCAAATACAGCATGCCCAAGCCTATGGTTATGCCGGCGGTTTCGTGGTTAGCATTCTGGGTGGGATAACCGTTATTCCCATTCCCAGCCTGATAGTGACATTCACCCTTGGTCGGGCATTGAATCCAGTCTTTGTCGGACTGATATCGGGTTTGGGCGAGGCTCTAGGTGGAATAACGATATACCTGACCGGGGCAGGTGCGGAGACTATATGGTCCAGGCTTCGGTCTAAGGAGCAGACCTTTGAGCGCCGGCTAGGGCTGGATGACGATGTTACTAGACCAGTCCAGTCACAATTTTGGTCTAAAGGTGAGGCTTTTTATAATCGTTTAGTAAATTGGACAGGGGGAAGGGGAGGTTCCTGGATTGTCCTTATCGTTGCAGCAATGCCACTCAGCCCTTTTTACTTTGCCGGGCTAGCCGCCGGCACGCTACGCATGGGATTACTACGGTTCTTCCTGTTGAGCTGGGCTGGTAAAACGATAAAGGGACTGATTATAGCCTTCGCCGGGTTTGGGGGACTATATTTCCTGCCACAATGGATCGGAGTTTAAAAATGACAGACAATTCTTTGGCTTTAGAGGAAAAGGCTAGCCATCTGGCTCAGCAACTCTTTGGTAATGACATCAAAAAGTGTGCCAGCTTGACTAATAGGCTTTTGGATATTTGCACCAGGGCTGAAGGCAAAGACTTCCTCCTCATTCATAACCCCGGTGGTTGGGGATGCTCAACCTTAGAGCATTGCCTGCAATGGGAGAGGAGCATTGTGGAAGGAATCAGTGCTACCTTAGAACGGTCGGGGTATAGCTGGCTACTGACCCAATACTTCCGCGGTGGCAACAGTTGGTGGGCACACCTGCGAGATATGAAAGAGCAGGCCCGCTTCTTTTCCAAAGGCAAATCCTCTAAGGTGGGGGTAATGGCCGCCGAGTTGAAATTCATAGCTCAGCACATTAATAACCTCAAGGTAATACTGATAGGAGTAAGTCAGGGAGCCGCCTTCAGTAATGCAGTGATGCGGCAGCTCGGTGAGCTTCACCAGGTTTATAGCATTGAATTAGGCCTATTTTTCCCTCATATGTCCCGTCGGGTAGTTACTGAGAGGACCCTGGCGATAGATAGTAATGGACTGATGCCCGACCCCATGGCGCATAGGAATCTGAAGGCTGGGTTTAAGGCATATATAACCGCTCCCTTCCGATGGATTAACTATCGGCTACGGGGAAAACCGGAAAAATTTACTTATTGCATTAACACCCCGGGACATGATTACAATTGGCAGTATCCTAAGGTTCAACAGCAGATTATAGACTTTCTTAACCTCAACTTTGGCACAAAGAGCAACACGGAGGTGGGGGTACCATGAGGCAAGAGGAGAGATTTACTGAACAGGCACAGGATGCAATAATTGCCTCACAGCAACTGGTTGGGCAGTTTCATCATAACCAGTGGGACGTGGAACACATCCTCTTTGCCCTACTCATGCAGGAGAGAGGCTTGGTTGGTGACATATTGCGTGACCTTGGTGTTAACGTGGACGAAGTGAAGCGGCAGGTAGAAGCCGCATTGGAGAAAATGCCTAAAGTCGCTTACGAGACAACACAGATTTATGCTACACCGCGCATTAACGCCCTTTTCACAGCAGCCGATGCAGAGTCAAGAAGGCTCCAGGATGAGTTTATCGGCACCGAGCATCTGCTGATTGCTATCACTCAAGAGGGGAAGGGCGAGGCAGCCGGAGTCCTGAAACAATTAGGCGTCGACCAGGAGAAGGTATTTCAGGCTCTGCAAAAGCTTCGCGGCGGGCACCGGGTTACTGATGCCAGAGCCGAGAGTAAATACCGCTCCCTGGAGAAGTATGGCCGTGACCTTACTGAAATGGCACGTCAGGGCAAGCTCGACCCGGTTATCGGGCGGGAGAATGAGGTCAAGCGGGTGATGCAAGTGCTTACCCGGCGGACTAAGAATAATCCAGTGATTGTTGGTGATGCCGGGGTAGGTAAAACAGCCATCGCTGAGGGACTAGCCCAGAAGATTGTGACTGATGATGTGCCTGATTCCCTTAAGGGGCGCCGGGTGGTGGCTCTGGATATGGGGTCTCTGGTGGCCGGAAGTAAGTTCCGTGGTGAGTTTGAGGAGCGGCTCAAGGCAGTGATAGATGAGGTTCGGCAGGCACAGGGTGAGATTATATTATTCATTGACGAGATTCATACCGTGGTTGGGGCGGGTGCGGCTGAGGGAGCTATTGATGCCAGTAATATGCTCAAGCCGGCACTGGCTCACGGTGAGCTGCAGTGCGTAGGCGCCACCACTATTGATGAATACCGCAAATTTATTGAGAAGGACAAGGCTCTGGAGCGGCGCCTCCAGCCGGTATTTATTGGTGAGCCTAGCGTTGAGGCTACTGTTGAGATGCTCCGCGGGCTGCGCCCCAGGTATGAAGCCCACCATAAGATTACGATTAGCGATGAGGCTCTGGAGGCAGCCGCTAAGTTGAGTCAGCGCTATATCTCGGACAGGTATCTGCCGGACAAGGCGATTGACCTTATTGATGAGGCAGCCAGCAAGCTGCGCATCGATACCGAGAGTGCACCGCCTGAGGTTAAATCCTTAGAGCAGCGTCTCAAGCAATTAACCAACGAGGAGGAGGCAGTCTCGCAGCGGCAGGATTATGAGCGCGCTGCCCAGCTTAAAAGTGAAAAGCTGCGTCTGGAAGAGGAGTATAACCAGGCCAAGAATAATTGGCTTCAGCAGGAGAAGATTGACGAGACGGTAGATGCCGAGGATATTGCCCGGCTAATCTCTAACTGGACGGGTATCCCGGTGTCCCAGATGCTCGAGGGTGAAGCTGAGAAACTGCTCCATATGGAGGAGCGAATTCACGAGAGGCTGGTAAATCAGGAGGAGGCGGTTACTGCCATTTCCGAAGCTGTTCGCCGAAGTCGCTCGGGACTCAAGGACCCACGACGACCCATCGGTAGCTTTATGTTCTTAGGTCCCACCGGCGTCGGCAAGACCGAGCTGGCTCGCACCCTAGCCTGGTTCCTGTTTGACGATGAGAACGCAATGGTGCGCCTGGATATGTCGGAGTATCAGGAGAGGCATACCGTATCCCGCCTTATTGGTGCCCCGCCGGGCTACATTGGCTATGAAGAGGGAGGACAGCTTACCGAAGCAGTAAGACGGCGCCCATACCGGGTAATCCTGCTGGATGAGATTGAAAAGGCGCATCCAGAGGTATTTAACAGCCTGCTTCAGGTTCTTGATGACGGGCGGTTAACCGATGGCCACGGACGGACGGTAGATTTTAAGAATACGGTAGTTATTATGACCAGCAATACCGGTGTTGAACTTATCAAGCGCGAGGTAAGCCTCGGCTTTGCCCCACAGAAAGGTGGAGCCAAAACTCGGCAGCAAAGCTACGAAAGTATGAAGGAAAAGGTGATGACCGAGGTGAAGAAGACCTTCCGTCCCGAATTTCTCAACCGGCTGGATGAGACTATAGTCTTCCACGAGCTAACCGAGGAACAACTGAGACAGATTGTCGATTTGATGGTAAAGGATTTGCAGGAGCGTCTGGTTGAGCGCAAACTGAAGCTGGAGATGACTGATGCCGCCAAATTGTGGCTGGCTAAAGTCGGTTTTGACCCGCTGTTCGGGGCACGACCGTTAAGGCGGGCTGTGGAACGCTATGTGGAGAATCCACTGTCAACCAGGGTGCTCCGAGGAGAGTTCAACGAGGGCGATAATGTTGTCGTTGACCTGGTTAAAGATGCCCTCACCTTTACCGCCAAGACTGCTGAAGCCGTCACATAATAGTATAGTAGCATAATGAAGTGCCAGTGGGGCTGTAGTTCAGTTGGGAGAACGCCTCAATGGCATTGAGGAGGTAGGGGGTTCGAATCCCCCCAGCTCCATTTAGCTTCAGAAAATCCAAGCGAAGTTGTAAGTAGGTAGAACTCTACTTAGCCCTACACAATGATTCGGAGCGCAAATGAACATCTGGTATTGTGTCGAATGTGGTGATTACCATTTTTCAGAACCAAAGACTAAGAAAGATGAACGTGGTCGACTACAGCAATGCTCGCTTTGTAGAACGATGAGCATTGTTCCGCTTCACAGACTCGGTCAGGTGTTCCCTTTGGACAAGGATAATATGACTCTTGAATCATTCGGTAATAGAATGAGACAGGAATTTCCTAACTTAACCTTCGATGACCCTAGGCCAGAATATAGACCGTTAAACTACCTTATTCAAGCCCTAAATAGAACAAAACACTTCATACACATCGTTACCGAATCAATAGATGGTTTCTTCATTGGGATGCTTGCCATGAAATACTTCGAAAGTGATATAGAAATTCACGTCATAGTTTGGCATCCGCAGAAAATGTATCCAGACCTTAAACGACTTATGGAGCATTCAGTCTTCATCAAAGGCTATGAACGGGGAGTTAGACCATTCGCACGGGGTATTTTGGTGGAAACAATCTCTGAAGCCCATCAAAAACTAATTATACTTGATGGGTGTATTGCTTTCTATGGTTCAGCAAATACGACCCTCGATGGCTGGACTAGACCTGGGGAGTTAATTAGATTCACAAATGACCTAGAGGAAATACAGAACTTGAACCATAATTTCTTTTCCACTTTCGTTTTAAAGAAGCGCACAAAGAAGCAAAATAGGGGATGATTAGGATTTTCCAATTATTGAAAAAGTCGTGAAAAAAGTTCTACCTATTGATACCTCGGCTCCGCTTTCCCCGCCTTAACCTCTTCAAAATAGCTTCCTTGTATTATATAGCAGCCAGGCTGCGACCCTACCCATCTCTAGCCAGACTTACCTCGTTCGTTTAGCAACCCATCCCCTCAAAGAGTCTTCGACCTGACCCCCTTCCCTCGAAGAGTCTTCGACTTAATAAGGGAAGGGGGGATTATGGTTTACGAAGGGGCTGACGCCCCTTCGAGCTTCCCCCTACGGTAAAGTAGTGACAAGGGGCGTCTGAGAGGGGCGAAGCCCCTCTTTCTTCTTCTCCCCCTTTGGCAAAGGGGGATTAAAGGGGGATTTAAAATCCCTCTCTTTTCTCCCTTTACAAAAGGGAGAAGCCCTGTCTCAGGAAATTTAAGGGGAAGGGGGATAAAGGGGGATGGGGTTATCAAATAAAACATTAAGGGGGGTGAGGTTAGTCAATAAAAAATCTCAGCCTTGCCTCCCCCCCTCACTTTCTGCTAAATTAGATTGCGGGCAATTTGATGCAGAAATTAGCAACTGATGTAAACAAAGCCGACCTGGAGTGGGATGACGGGCATGTGCTTCCCTCAAAAGTCTACCCGGATGTGGCTTTTCTCCTCCACAGGATGACTGAAGTTACGGTGGGGAAGGTGGAGGTGAATGGCAGGGAGCTGGTGTTAGATATCGGCTGCGGCCGAGCCATTGATGCTATAGAGCTGGCTAAGAGGGGAGGGAGGTGCTCGGGGCTTGAGCCTTCAAACAAGATGCTCAACCATGCCAAAGAATACATTGCTGAGAATGGCATGAAGGTAAGCCTTACCCAAGGAGCCGGTGAATACCTGCCGTTTAAGACCGACTCTTTTGACAGGGTGGTGTGCAAGGGAGCCCTTGACCACTTCCTCGACCCAGCCAAAGCTATAGAGGAAATGGCTAGAGTGCTTAAGCCCCAAGGTAAGGCAATAATTGCCATTGCTAACTTTGAAAGCCTTGGTTTCAGGCTGGGAAGATGGCTCTTCGCCCTGGAGAAAATCCTTCTCAGGGGAAAGGCAAAGCGACAGAATGTCTGGCAGATACCGGCTGACCACACCCTGAAGTTTGATTATACGGTCTTGAAACGCCTGGTGAAACCCCACCTCAAAATAGAGCAGTCCACCGGGACATCGTTGCTGTTTGGACTGCCTGGCTGGAGTTCACTGCTGGATAAGCTGCCGGAAAAGGTTTCGTTAGCTATCTTGAGCGCCCTGGATAAACTAGCCTGCCATCTGCCTTCATTCAGTAATGTTATTGTATTGAAATGCAGTCCCAAGAACCAACTCTGATGTAGAGGGTCTTACTTCTTGACCAACAAAATAGATGAGATGCCGTAACTCCCTTCTATCTCATGCGTTTCGCTTATCTCATTTTTGTGCTCATCCAGTAAGCCATCGACCGCCTCGGTAACCTCTGGCCAGTCGTCATATTTATAATCGTGGACACCGAGGACACCCCCTGAGACCAGATTGGGCCAGATAAGATGGAAATCATTCTCTACGTATGCTCGCTGGTGACAGCCATCGATAAACCCAAAAATAAATTTTTGTTCTTCGCCAAATTTGACTTCTCTAGAATCCTGCCTGATGGTTATGATGTTGTCAAAACCCCGGGTTGCCTCCTGGTAAACTTCAAACATTGAGCGACCCCCGAGAAATGCCTGGTAAACATCACACGCCGTGACGCCGCTTTTGCTCACCGTTTGGTCAAGACCAGGCTCGAAAATGTCAATAACATAAACTTTCTTACCGTATTTCTTAGCCAATTTCGCCAATTTGACGGTGCCCCCACCCATATAGGCACCAACTTCAACTATGTCTCCCTCCAATGCTGGCAACGCCCGTTCCCGGATAAAGGCTATCAACCTTTCGTAGCCGACAAACTCATCAGGGGGGGCTTTTAGCGCCAGAATTTTCCTGAAAATTCTTTTCAAACTAATCACTGGCATGCTCACAAAAATTTGATGCCAGCCGCACCTTCAGTCTTAAATTGAGCCGTTGCCGCCATTATTACTGCCGCCGATACCCAGGTAGGCTTTTGTCCGGGAGGCCAGATTTGCTCTTCCGGTATCTTCATGCCAGTCCAAAAGCGCCCATCGGAGTCCTGGAGTTTAAATATCCGGTCTAGTAGTAACCTGGCTCTATCGTGTTCGCCGATACGGGTTAGCGCTAGCACCAATTCGCAGGTCTCAGCCACTGTTACCCACCACGGTGCTTCCACAATGCACTTGCATCCCCAATCATCGATAACGAAGTCCGCCCACCGGCTCTGAATACGCTCCTTTGCCCTTCTTCCCTTAATTATCCCGGCCAGAACCGGGTAATACCAGCTCATAGCATAGTTATACTTGTTATCCCCGGAGTCATCGAAAAGCCCGGGGCGTTCATTTATTGCTCTGGCCAGTCTCCGGCTAGCTGCACCCCAGTCAGGTTTATTCAAGCCCAGTATTCTGGCGATGCTTAACCCGCACCTGATACTGTGCCAGACACAGCTTGAGGCGGCTAGTAGGGCTACCGGGTAGGCTACATTCTTGGTATCGCGAGACCAGTAAATCTCACCACTCGGCTGCTGTAGCTCCAGAGCGAAAGCCATACCTTTCTCAATCGTAGGCCACATCTGACCAATGAAGTCCACATCCCTGGTGGCTAAATAGTGATACCACAGCCCGACTGCCAGGTAAGAGCTGTGGTTAGTATCTCTGGTTAAGTCCTGGGGCTGGTCATTCAAATAACTGAACCACCAGCTACCATCAGGATTTTGAACATCACGCAGCCACCGGTAAGCCCTGGCAGCCTCATCAAATCTGCCAGACAAATCTAAAGCTATGGCGCACTCTACATGGTCCCAGGGGTCGGTGATGTCGCCCTCATACCAGGGTATGGCTCCGGAAGGAAGTTGAGTCTGGGTAATAAAGCTTGCTTGCTGCTGGACCAGTTCTTGAATATCAGGCGGTGTTGGCTTCGGCCTAAGGTTCATAGCTCTACTTCTGGCTCCTACCGGCATAAAAGACCATGCTTTTAGGGAAGAAGTGGTTAAGGAAATCCTCGAGCAGGCGGATGGGTTTGCTCTTAGTTTTTATGTCCCATACCAAGAATTTGTAATAAAGGGAAGGGATTAGAGCCTTTTCTTTGTTCACTCCAAAGAGGCAGCGAAGTATCCAATAAATGGAATGAAGAGCGTGCTTGTGACGAGTGGCATAGAGGTGGAGATTATTTTGGCGTAGTGGAGCAACAAGTTCACTGGTTTTATATATTCTGATATGACCCCCCGGATGGTCATGATAATCCCTGGATAGCTTCCAGCAAATAGCTTCGGGGAGATAAGTAGGCACACTAATAGCAATTTTGCCATCGTCTTTAAGTACTCTCACCAGCTCTCTTATACTTTGCTGGTCATCAGGGATATGCTCCAACACCTCTGAACAAATGATTTTATCGAAGGTAGCATCCTTAAAAGGGAGGCTCGTTGTATCTCCCTTGATTAAAATCCATCTCCCCCTGGATTCTCCCCGCTTATCCATATCTTGAAACACATACCTTGCCTTGTTGAGCCCCCCTACTTCGATATCCAAGGCATAGACCAGGCAATTAGCTGTCTTGCAGGCTCCCCAGCTATGTCTGCCCTCCCCGCAACCAACATCCAGGACTCGCTCACCATCCCTAATCCCCAGGAGGCTATAGTCGATAGTAAGCACTCACAATACCTCCTCATATACTTCCACGACCCTCTTGGCAGCTTGCTCCCAGGTGAAGTTTCTCTCCACTCTTTTTCTCCCGGCTTCTCCCATCTTCCTGCGCAGAGACTCATCGCTCAGCAGGCTCTTAATCGCCGCCGCCAAAGCATCAGGGTCAGCCGGTGGCACCAGAATTCCACTATCACCATCTCGCCCCACTACCTCAGGGAGTGCTCCCGCCCTAGTGGTAATAACGGGGAGCTGACAGGACATTGCTTCAGCAGCCGGCAGGCCAAAGCCTTCATAGAGGGAAGGGACAACACATATCTCTGAGGCTAAATAATGTTTGACCAGTTCCTCCATAGTTACCCTTCCGGTGAAGGTAACTATATCTCCGAGCCCATACTCCTCTACCAGCTTTGGATACCGACCATCCGGGTTAGGGCTACCGACAACAGTCAATTTGAGCTCCGTGCCGTCTCTCAATAGACGGAGCGCCTTCAACAGGTAGGGGACACCCTTTAGCGACTGCTCTCCACTATTTACCAGGATAAGGCTATTTGGCTCCTTAATCACAACACCATCTCTCTTAAAGAGGTTAATATCAATGCCGTTATATATCACTCTTAATTTGCTCTGAGGAACTTTGAGAGAGCGCTCAATGGCGTCGGCTGAACTTTGCGAAACAGTTATCACCCGCTCCATTCGCCTGGATACCAGACCTTGCATGAAGCAAAAAGAATACCATCTCTGCAAGCTGAACTTCTGCCACAGGTTCCTGGCTTGAGCAACCTCCAGGTCTCTGTCAACAGGAATGGGATGATGAATAGTGGCGACAACCGGGACCTTCAGGCGCTTCATTAAAAGTAAACCGTAACCCAAACATTGGTTATCATGAATAATATCAAACTTGTGGTATGGTAAAAGCTCCCGTATTTTGCGATAAGCCCGGAGGCTGAAGGTAAAAGGTTCAGGGAATGTTCCCACAGCCACTGCCATGAATTCGTAGAAATCAATAGGGTTGTGTATTCGAAGGAAATCTTCCAGGGGGGAATTCTCTGATTCATAAAGATTCAGGCTTTCAAGCTGGTGCAACTTTATACCCTCGGCAACCTCTGGGTAGGGAGGACCTGCTATAACGTGGACTTCGTGACCTAGATTACGTAGTTCTCGGGCAAGATAATAAATGTAGATACCCTGCCCACCACAATAGGGGTTTCCTCGGTAAGATAGGAGACAGATTTTCATACCCCTTCTCTCAGCCTTCTTCCATCTTTGCCTGTTTAATTTCGTAGAAACCACTGGGATTACGCACTGAAGAGAAAGCCGCTATTCGGCTAATCTAGTATTGTAACGCAATTGTAACGCATCTGATGGTGATTAGGCAACTGCTCGTGGCTGAGGCAGTTTACCAAAGAAAGATTGAAGGGACCCAGCTTTAGCCAGACTTGCCTTACCGATTACTTTCTGCTAGATTAGATTGCAGGTGAGGAAAGCTAATGGGGCTGTAGCTCAATCGGGAGAGCGTTTGACTGGCAGTCAAAAGGTAGGGGGTTCGAATCCCCCCAGCTCCACCAGCCAAGACAGATTCCGAACCACCCGCCCTAGCCGATATATGGAGTTAGGGTAAAACGTTCCATAAGCTCACAACTCTCGTTTTCTTGAATTTGTGGATATTTGACCAAGACGCCATTCGAGTAATCATTATTGACACACAATTGGATTTTCCCTATACTTCCTCCCAGGAAGGATGAGAGGGCTAAAGAGTTGGGACTTGTACTAATAGAACGGCATTTTACGACAATCGTTGATAACGATGCTACGAGCGTATTTCCCTGATTGTGCAGACTATTTGGACCAGCAAAAGATATAGTCCTTCTCTGCAAGAACCAATTTCCCAAACTGCACAATAGACCAAGGTGTTGGGCAAAGCGTCAAAGATGGTATCTCCGCCACGGTGACACCTGTTCTCTGTGCAGGTTGTAGCAATAATTGCTAGTATTTTAAAGCGGAGGGCTTTTATTTAGACAGGAAAGGCAAATGCTAGCTAAGTACAATCCCCAGGAAATCGAAAAAAAGTGGCAGCAGAAATGGGCTGAGGACAGGCTGTATGAAGTTACCGAGGACAGCCCTAAACCCAAATACTACGCCCTGACAATGTTTGCCTATACCTCGGGCGACCTCCACATCGGACACTGGTATGCCATGGCTCCCTCAGATGTGCAAGCCAGGTTTAAACGGATGCAGGGTTACAATGTGCTTCACCCAATGGGCTTTGACGCCTTTGGGCTTCCCGCCGAGAATGCGGCTATCAGCCACAGCATTCACCCCTTCACCTGGACGATGCAGAACATAGATAATATACGCCGTCAGCTCAAGAGTATAGGTGCTATTTATGACTGGAACCGAGAAGTGATTACCTGCCTACCTGATTATTATAAGTGGACGCAGTGGTTCTTTTTGAAGCTGTATGAGCATGACCTAGCTTATCGAGGCAAGGCTCCGGTTAACTGGTGCCCCCGCTGCCAGACGGTGCTGGCTAATGAACAGGTGGTGAATGGTTTCTGTGAGCGCTGCGGGGCAGCGGTTACCCGCCGAGACCTGGAGCAGTGGTTCTTCCACATCACCAGATATGCCGATGAGCTTATGGAGCATGACAGCATTGACTGGCCAGAGCGGATAAAGCTCATGCAGAGGAACTGGGTGGGTAAGAGTGTAGGTGCCGAGATTTCCTTCGCTCTTGACTATCCAGAGGTGGAGGAGAAGGAGATTCGGGTATTTACCACCCGCCCCGATACTCTCTTCGGTGTTACCTTTATGGTTCTGGCTCCAGAGCACCCGCTGGTGGCTAAACTAACCTCGCCTGATAAAAAAGCTGAGGTTGAAGACTACATCGCCCGGTCACGACGGCAGACTGAGGTAGAGCGTCTATCAACGGAGAAGGAAAAGGATGGAGTGTTTACCGGGGCTTATGTCATAAACAGGCTTAATGGGGAAAAGGTACCTATCTGGATTGCTGATTATGTGCTCTTGAGCTATGGCACCGGGGCAGTAATGGGGGTGCCAGCGCACGATGAGCGTGACTTTGCTTTTGCTAAGAAGTATAACCTGCCGATTAGAGTAGTGATAGCCCCGCCCGGATGGCAGGGAGAAGAGCTGGAAGAGGCATATATTGAAGAGGGCACCATGGTGAACTCGGAGCAGTTTAACGGACTCCCCAACCAGCAGGGTATAGAGGCTGTCTGCGATTTCTTGGAGGAGAAGGACTACGGAGGACGAGCCGTAACCTATCGACTTCGCGATTGGCTCATTTCCCGTCAACGATATTGGGGGGCACCGATACCCATGGTTTACTGTGAGAACTGCGGTGTTGTCCCGGTGCCTGAGGAAGACCTGCCGGTATTATTACCCGAGGATGCTGAATTCAAACCTACTGGTGAATCCCCATTGAAGTATTGTGAGCAGTTTGTCAATACTACCTGTCCGCGGTGTTCAGCCCCAGCCAAGAGGGAGACTGACACCATGGATACCTTTATGTGCTCCTCGTGGTATTTTTTGCGCTATACCAGCCCGCATTATGATACGGCGGCCTTTGACCCTGAGAAAGTGAAATACTGGATGCCGGTAGACCTTTATACCGGTGGCGCCGAGCATGCCGTGATGCACCTATTCTACGCCCGCTTCTTCATCAAGGCACTCAGAGATATGGGGCTGGTCAATTTTGATGAGCCGTTTACTCGACTATTTAACCAGGGGATTATTATTGCTGAGCGCCAAAAGATGAGCAAATCGCGGGGCAATGTGATTACGCCAGATGAGTATGTTGCTGAGCTCGGGGCTGATGCGGTACGTGCCTATCTCATGTTTCTCGGCCCCTGGGAGCAAGGTGGTGAGTGGAACGATAGTGGCATCAGCGGTATAAGCCGCTGGCTTAACCGGGTTTGGAGCCTGGTGCTGGAGGGATACGAGCGCCGTGAGGAGATTAGTTCTGCGGCTAGGGGGAAGGCACAACGAGAGCTAGCTCGTATTGTCCACCAAACTATCAGGAAGGTAACCAATGACCTGGAAAAGATGCGCTTTAATACCATGATAGCGGCACTTATGGAATTTACCAACCACCTGGCTAGAGCCAGGGAAGCAGCTCACGTTACCGATTCAGCCTGGAAAGAAGCCATAGATACCCTGCTCCTGCTTCTGGCACCAACCGCCCCCCATCTAGCCGAGGAGTTGTGGCAGAAGACAGGGCATGACTATAGTATTCATAACCAAAGCTGGCCGCAGTGGGATGAGGAGCTGGCTAAGGATGAAGAGTTCACTATGCCTATTCAGGTAAATGGTAAGCTTCGTGACCGGGTTACTGTCCCGGTATCCATCACTGAGGCTGAAGCCAAACAAAAAGCGCTGGACAGCCAGCGGATAAAAGCTTACCTGGAGGGCAAAAAAGTCTTAAAAATAATATATGTCCCAGGCAGACTGGTAAATCTGGTAGTTAAATAGTTGAAACCCAACCCCCTGACAAGTAATGTATGTTTGGAGGAAAAGATGGATACCAACGTACTTTACTACGGTGATAATTTAGAAATCCTTAGAAAATATATTCCTGATAGCTCTGCTGACCTTATTTATCTTGACCCGCCGTTTAACAGCAAGGCGACCTATAATGTCCTGTTCAAAGAACCGACTGGCGAGTCATCTCAAGCCCAGATATCTGCCTTTGAGGATACCTGGCACTGGGGACTGGAATCGGAGCGGGCTTTGCAGGAAATCGCTGCCTCACCTATTGCCTCAGCAGAGGTCAAGGAGTTCATGTCAGTCCTGCCCAAGCTGGTGGGTAAGAGGACAGATATGGCAGCATATCTGACTATGATGTGCATCCGCTTGATTGAACTAAGAAGAGCGCTCAGGGATACCGGCTCGATATATTTGCATTGCGACCCCACCGCCAGCCACTATTTGAAGCTTCTTATGGATACAATTTTCGGCGCAAGTAATTTCAGGAATGAGATAGTGTGGAAAAGAACTTTTGCCCATGCGGATGCACGACAAGGCTCCCGACACTTTGGACGTGTACATGATGTACTTCTCCGTTACACAAAGGCCGACAAATTCATTTGGAACCAGCAATACACGCCCTATGACCAAGAATACGTTGATACCTATTACAAGTATGTGGATGAGCAAGGACGTAGGTACTGGAAAGACAATCTGACGGCAGCCAAACCCGGGGGAGATACGCGGTACGAATGGAAGGGGAAGCTGCCACCACCTGGCAGATATTGGGCATATTCCAAGGCTAACATGGAGCGACTCGAAGCAGAAGGCAGAATTGTCTATTCAGGCACTGGAATACCAATGTACAAACGCTATTTGGATGAAATGCTTGGTAAGCCAGTTCAGGACATGTGGGATGACATACGTGGTCTAGGGGGGCTTGGTGCCAACAAGCTTGAAAGACTTGGATACGCCACCCAAAAACCAGAACCTCTACTGGAGCGAATAATTGAGGCTAGCTCTAACGAGGGTGATGTTGTTTTAGACCCTTTCTGTGGCTGTGGCACTGCTATAGTAGCGGCGCAGAGACTGAACCGCAGGTGGATTGGCATTGACATTACCCACCTGGCTATCGGCTTGATGAAATGGCGCCTTAAGAATATGACTCCAATGCCATCCTTTAAGGTTATTGGGGAACCCGTAGACCTTACCGGTGCTATTGAACTGGCAGACCAGAACAAATACCAGTTCCAGTGGTGGGCAGTCCATACGGTCGGCGGTCAGCCTTATGGCAATAAGAAGAAGGGGGCAGACACCGGCATTGATGGCTACCTTTACTATATGGACGAGAAGGACAAGATTAAGAAGGCGATTGTCTCAGTAAAGGGTGGCAAAAATCCCAATGTCAGCATGATACGGGATTTAGGTCATGTGATAGACAGGGAGAAGTCCGATATCGGCGTGTTCATTACGCTGGAAAAGCCAACTCGCCCGATGCTCGAAGAGGCAGCCATGAAAGGCTTTTATCATTCACCTCTGGGCAAGGACTATCCCCGAATACAAATACTCACCATTGACGAGATTATACAGGGGAAACTCCCTGATATCCCGCCCTGGATTGCGCCGATTGCCCCATCAGCACCAGTGAGGAAAACCGAAGGCAAGGCTACTAAGATGCTATGATAGAATTAAGATGTCAAAGAGGGGCAAAGTCCCTCTTACAAAAAACTCTTCCCCTTCCCCTTATCAAGGGGAAGGGGATAAAGGGGATAGGGTTACCAAAATGAAAATAGCATTTATTGGTGGTGGGAATATGGGGGAGGCGATGCTGTCAGCTATTCTGGACAAGGGATTGAGCCCACCCCAGGCTATCTCGGTTAGCGATATCAGCGAGATTCGCCGCCGGCACCTTGAGCAGAAATACGGCGTGGCAGTAATGAGTGATAACCGGCTGGCTGCAGAAAAAGGCGAGGTAGTGGTTCTTGCTATCAAGCCACAGAATTTAACTGAGGTAATGGCTGAGCTTAAGGGGCAGCTTGAGCCAACTCAACTGGTATTATCCATCATCGCCGGGGCAAGTATTAATACTCTGTGTTCGGGACTAAAGCATAGCCGTGTGATTCGGGCTATGCCCAATACACCGGCCCAGATTGGTGAAGGCATAAGCGTGTGGACAGCTACTGCCGAGGTAACCGAGCAGCAAAGAGGCTGGGCAAGTTCTATTCTTGGTGCAATAGGCAAGGAAATTTATGTTGATGATGAAAAGTATATTGACATGGCTACCGCAGTAAGTGGCAGTGGCCCGGCTTACTTCTTTCTTTTCGTAGAGGCACTGGTTGAGGCTGCGGTGCAGATAGGTCTTCCCCACGATGTGGCACAGGAACTGGTTTTGCAGACAATGCTCGGCTCGGCTCACCTTATGCAAGGGTCAGGCAGGACACCTGCCGAGTTGCGAAAGATGGTTACCTCCCCCGGTGGCACCACGGCTGAAGCTCTACTTGAGTTGGAGAAAGGAGGATTTGCCAACCTGCTCAGCCAGGCGGTAAGCGCCGCTCATAACAAAGCCAAGAGATTAGGGAGTGAGCAGCAGTGACATTCTTGTTTAACTTCCTCAAGCTTCTGTGTGAGGCGCTCACCCTAGCTATATTTTTACGGGCTATCCTGTCCTGGTTTTCACCAAGCCCAACCAATATGCTGACTAATATTCTATATCAAGTTACCGAGCCCCTCCTGGCACCCCTGCGCCGTATTGTCCCCAGAGTCGGCATGCTAGATTTGACCCCTCTGGTAGCCATCATACTGCTACAGCTGATTGCCTCCTTTTTACCCTGAACCTGTGTTTGGGGTTGAAGCTCTTGCTATTTCAGTTGCTTTTGGCTATATTTACTTAAAGGGTGTTTCAAAGAACAAAAAGGAGTGACCAAGTGAAAAGTTGGCGAATAATGACTATTTTTCTACTATGTCTGGGTTTAGCCAGTGTTACTGCCTGTAATCCACTTGGCGGCAGTGAGCAGGAGGCTACTGAGCAGTTAGCTGAGGTGGTGCGGGGTGATTTGACCGTTACTGTTAGCGGCAGTGGTAACCTAGAGGTTTCCAACGAGGCAATGCTAGCCTTTGGCGTTGGTGGCAGGGTAGATAAGGTATATATTGAGGAAGGTGGCAAGGTCAGTAAGGGAGAAGTGCTCGCCAAGCTGGAGACCGATTCCCTGGAGCTGGCTTTAACCGAGGCACAGGTGGCCCAGACCCAGGCAGAAGTAGCCGTAACCCAGGCACAGGTAACTCTGCAAACAGCTGAGTACGAACTGGAAACAGCTCAAGATTTATATGCTCAGCCAGAAATTCACACAGCACGGGCTGCGGTAAGTGACGCTCAGAGCTACCTGGAATATGCTAAACAGATACTGGCGCAGGCTTTGACAACACACGATATAAAGGTTTGGACTAACGAAGTAGCCTATGCCGAGGAAACGCTGAGGGCGGCTGAGGTGAGTTTAAATGAGATGCTGTCTGCCCCTGACACAGAGGAGGTAGCCATAAAGAGGCTGCAGGTAGAGCTAGCCAAGCAGTCTCTAGAACTAGCCGAACAGTCTCTGGAGCTAGCCGAGCAGTCCCTGGAGACTACCCGGAAGCAGCTTGATGAAGCAACTATTACCGCCCCGTTTGATGGCATAATAGCCAGCGTATATGTTGAGGAAGGAGACGTTATCTCACCCCCTACTATGGCACCCCAGATAGTCGCTCATCTAATTGACCCTAGCAGTATGGAATTGAATGTTGAGGTGGATGAGATAGATGTAATTGAGGTGAAACCGGGGCAAAGAGCTATAATTGAGGTAGATGCATTGCCAACTCTTCCAATTGAAGGCAAGGTTAGCTTTATTAGCTTGACTCCTAAAGAAGAAGGCAGTGTGATAGTGTATGATGTTAAGATTGACTTTAATGTACCCGAGGGCATTGGTCTGAGAGCTGGTATGAGTGCCACCGCTGACATTATAATCGCTGAACGAAACAATGTCTTGCTGGTGCCTGACCGGGCTATTAAGCAGGATAGCCAGGGTAATCCCATAGTTGAGATTATGGTCAATGGGCAAATTGAAGAAAGAGGTGTGGATATCGGCGTCAGCGACGGCTTTCAGACCGAGATTGTGGATGGGCTTGAGGAGGGAGAGGTGGTGATAGAAAGGCGAGCCAAGCCCAAGTCATCCGGGTCTGGATTATTTTAAGTAACAAACCTGGTCAGTATTATCATTCCAAGGGTAGCGGTATGATTGAGATTGAAAATGTAACCAAGATTTACCGGATGGGCAAGGTAGAGGTTCCTGCCTTGAGAGGGGTAAGCCTTAATATTCAACGGGGCGAGATGGTGGCTATCATTGGCGCCTCAGGCTCAGGCAAGTCTACCCTGATGAATGTTATAGGCTGTCTGGATAAGCCTTCTTCGGGCAGGTACACCTTTGACGGGGCTGATGTCAGCCAACTTAGCGATAACCGACTAGCCGAGATAAGAAACAAGAAACTCGGCTTCGTCTTTCAAGAGTATAATCTTTTATCCCGTGTCAGTGCTTTATCCAATGTTGAGCTGCCCCTCATCTATAGTGGCGGCCTTCAGAAGCATAAGCGGGCTAGGGAGGCACTGGAACGGGTAGGATTGGGGGAAAGAGCTAAACATAAACCCACCGAGCTATCGGGTGGTGAGCAGCAGCGGGTAGCCATAGCTAGGGCACTGGTAAATAACCCGTCTCTCATTCTGGCTGATGAACCTACCGGCAATCTGGACAGCGCCTCTACTGCCGAGATTATTTCTGTCTTTCATAAACTTAACCAAGAAGGTATCACTGTGGTGCTGGTTACCCACGAGGTGGATATTGCCAAACAAACCGGGCGCATCATTCGGCTGTATGACGGTAAGGTTGTCAGTGATGAGAAAATTGCCCAGACAACCCATCCCTAGCTCTGGATATAGGGGAGATTAGGCGTGAAGTTAATTGAATCCTTTGTTATTGCCATAAGGTCGCTATTCACCAATAAGTTGCGCTCCTCGCTAACCATGCTAGGCATCATAATCGGGGTCGGCGCCGTAATCGCCATCATGGCGGGGGGGAGGGGGATGGAAAATTATGTTACCTCCACCTTGGAGGACTTGGGCACAGATGTACTCTATGTGCAGCCCAGCAATCCAGATGCACCAGGCATGGCGGCAATGTCCCCCGGCTACGCTACGCCCACCCTTACCCTGGATGATGCTGAGGCGATAGCTCGTATCCCCTCGGTGCTGGGGGTAGCCCCGACAAACGAAAACTTTGTTGAGTTGACCTTCGGTGGTGAAACTATCACCTCTGTAATAGAAGGCACTACCCCCGAATTTCAGGAGGCGTTTACTTATGAGATGGCCTCAGGTCAGTTTATTTCGGAGCGGAATGTAGCCTCAAGGGACATGGTCGTGGTTCTGGGGAGTAAAACAGCTAAAGACCTGTTTGGTGATGAAGACCCCATGGGGCAGAGCATCAAAATCAATGGGAAACGTTTCACCGCTACTGGTGTCCTGGCATCCAAGGGTGGTGCCATGTTCGGGTTTAGCCTGGATGAGATTGTGATAGTACCGATAACCACCTACCAGACCCGGCTGTTTACGCTACGCACCCCCAGCGGTGAAGACTCGGTTATGTCAATCGGGGTTATGGTTTCCGGTCCTGAGGCGATGGATGATGTAAAAGCCGATATTGAAACCACCCTAAGGAAGCGCCACCGTATTGATGAGGATGAGAAGGGTGATTTTAGTATCGTCAGCATGGAGCAGATGATAGGAGTCTTCAGTGATATAACCGGGATAATATCCATATTTCTGGCAGCTATCGCCAGTATCGGCCTGCTGGTGGCTAGCATTGGTATTATGAACATTATGCTGGTCTCGGTAACCGAGCGCACCAGAGAGATTGGCATTCGCAAGGCAGTCGGGGCTAAACGGAGGGATATCCTGCTTCAATTCCTGCTTGAGGCAGCGGCGCTCAGCCTGGTCGGCGGTGGCGCCGGTATTGCCTTCGGCTGGGCGTTATCCCTTGCCATCTCCTTTATAGCCACGCTTGCAGGATTTCCGCTGCAAGCGACATTGTCCCCACTCCATATGATTGTAGCCGTCGGGGTCTCAATTGTTATTGGGCTTGGCTCCGGCATATACCCGGCAATGAGAGCAGCCAGACTAAACCCCATTGACGCTCTACACTACGGATGATGAAAAGAGGTAAATATGAACTGGCTTGATATAGTCATTTTAGTAGTGGTGGCTATCGCTACCTTTCTCGGACTGAGAATTGGGATTATAAAGGCTGTCTTATCTCTAGCCGGATTAATAGTTGGTATAATCTTGGCTGGGCTCTACTATGTTCCCCTTTCCGAGCAATTACCCTTTATCCCGCAAGCTGATGTGGCTAAAGTTGTTGCCTTTGCCATTATCCTAATTGGGGTAATGGTAATTGTCAGCGTGCTTGCCAAGCTATTGAAGTGGGCTGCCTCGGCAGTGATGCTGGGCTGGGTCAATCGCCTTGGTGGCGCTGCTTTTGGTGTAGTGCTGGGAGCGCTACTCTGTGGTGCCCTGTTAGCCACCTGGGCTAGGTTTTGGGGTGTAGCCGAAATTATCAGCGACTCAAGCCTAGCGGTCATATTACTAGACCGCTTCCCGGCAGTGCTGGCTCTACTTCCTGACGAGTTTGACGCAATACGTTCTTTCTTTCAGTGATGGGTTAGGCTACTGTCAAGGGCGAAATGGTAGCCAATATCCCCCCACGAGCAATGATTAAGCCTTGGGCTGAGTTGATGTTAGGTAACGGCAGGGGTTTCGCCTGGGTGTAACCTCTTCCACTTTTCCAGTAGTTGCTCACGGCTTTCCTCATGGTCCGGGTCAGGTATGCAGCAATCTACAGGGCAGATTTCAACACACTTGGGGGATTCGAAATTACCGACACACTCGGTACACTTATCGGGGTCAATCACATAGATTGTCTCCCCCTCACTGATTGCCTCGTTTTGACACTCGGGTTCACAGGCTCCACAGCTAATACACTCATCCGTAATTTTGTAAGCCATACAATGTACCTCCTTACTTTACTGCTTGGGGAACTTTTTTGAATAATCTCACGGCTTATTATGAACCTTCTTTTTTAGGGCTGCAGCCACTGTCTTAGGGACAAGCTCGTCAACATTGGCGTTCAGGCTGGCTACCTCCTTGAGCAGGCTGGAGCTAAGGTACTGGTATTTTGGGTTGGTTATTAAACAAACCAGCTCACAGTCAGGAGCCAGCTTCTTATTCATCAGCGCCATCTCAAATTCACGCTCAAAGTCGGCACCTATTCTCAGCCCGCGCACTATGGTCTGCGCTCCTGCTTTCCTGGCAAAGTCAACAGCTAAGCCGGTAAAGGATTCTACCTCAACATTGGGTAAGTGAGCTATTGATTGTTTGACCAAATCCACCCTTTCTTCGGTAGTAAACAGGATATCCTTGGCCGGGGCATCATAGACTCCGATGACTACCTTTTCAAAAAGCTTAGCCGCTCTAGTGGTAATATCAAGATGCCCGTTCGTTATCGGGTCAAAGGCACCCGGGTAAATAGCAATGGTCACGCCGTGCCCTCCTTTCGGTATATTACGATGCAACTATCACCATGGCGGTACTCTTTAACAAGATTTAATGAGGCATAGGCTGAATTTAAGGGGAGGCGAGGGGAGTGGGTTACCACTAAAGTTGTGTTGTCCCCAACTAGTTTAGAGGTTGCCAGTCGCTCCACCAGACTGCCTATAGACGGATTAGAGTAGGGCGGGTCCATCAGTATAACGCTGTACTCCTTATCAAGAAAGGAAAGAGCTTTGGCTACACTACAGCAAAAAACGTGAGCTTGTGCTGCCAGTTTCGTCTTTTCCAAATTCTCCCTAATTATAGCACAACATCGTGGCTGACGCTCAACAAAATCAACCCAACCGGCACCACAGCTTAAAGCCTCAATACCCAAAGCTCCGCTACCGGAGAATAAATCAAGCACCTGCTCCCAATGACCTGTAATATTTTCCAGAATAGAAAAAATCGCCCCCCTTACTAAATCTGTCGCCGGGCGGGTAATAGTCCCCTTGGCTACTTTAAGCCGGTGCCCCTTGGCTGTACCAGCAATAACTCGCATTGTATCCTATTGATAATAGCCAGTTTTATTAGGTATTGTCAATCCTTGATTTTCCCTATCAACTCCTGCATCTTGGCGTGGACATCACCGGTTAATGGTCGACCATGACCGAAGCATAAGACATCAAAATCTAACCGGGCCATCCTTTTCACCGACTCCATGGCTTGGGTTAGGTCGGTGCTAGCCATTTTGGGCGGGAGCCGCAGGGTGCCACGGCGTCCATTCAGGGCATCACCAACAATAAGCAGCTTATTCTGGGAGGAGAAGAGGCTAATGCTGCCCGGGGTGTGTCCCGGGGTATGGACAACCTCAAGCCCCCCCAGTGGCTTAAGCACCTCGCCACCGGCCAGCTGAATATCAACCTCGCTGGGGTTGAGCAAGAAGACCGAGCGTAAGGCAGAAAAGGGTGGGATTCGCAGTAGCCTCCGTATCAATCCGGGGTAGGGTAGTTGACCCTCGGTGTCATTGATATCGGCTTTATGAGCAGCAACCTTCGCCTTGGTAAGCTTTCTCAAATCAGCCAGCCCACCGGCGTGGTCAAAATGGTTATGAGTGAGGATAATAAGACTGATTTCTTCCACTGAACGTCCCAGCCTGTGGATAGAATCTATTATTTGAGCTGAGCTGCCGGGAAGTCCGGTATCAATAAGGGTCAGCTCTTCCTCGGCAATCAGCATTATATTGACACCGCCAATGGTTAGCTGATAGACCTGAGGGGTGACCTCCAGGACACTCTTTAGTATAACACTGTACTTTCGAAACAAGCTTGACACCTGTTTACCAGACCAAGTATAAGTTGATTCTGCGGATACTTAAGCCAAGTTATATTGTTTTCGGAGCTAGCCCGCCAGGCTCAACTCTACCGGGTTTCTCCTTCCACTGAGCTTCAGTTAAGCCCAGCCTTTGAAAAATCTCACCTATGTAGCGCAGGTAGTATTGCTCGTCAAAAAGCGGTTCAAGCTCCCCTGGCGGCAGGCTGGCAGTAACCTCAGGGTCAGCCTTTAACAGACTGAGGAAGTTTTTATTCCCCTTCCATGCCTTCATAGCATTCCGCTGCACCAGTTCATATGCTTTTTGCCGACTTAATCCTTTATCTATAAGGGCTAACATTACTCGCTGGGAGAAAATCAAGCCTTTGCTAAGCCCCATATTCCGCTTCATCCGTTGTGGATAAATCTGTAACCCCCCCATCACTGAGGTGAAAAGGGCGAGAGAATAATCCAGTAAAAGGCAGGAATCAGGTAGGATAATGCGCTCAGGAGCGGAATTACTGAGGTCACGCTCATGCCACAGGGCGATGTTTTCCATTGAGGTTAGAGCATAGCTCCTTACCAGTCGGGATAAGCCACAGATACGTTCGCAGAGCTCCGGGTTCCGTTTGTGTGGCATAGCTGAAGAGCCAGTCTGACTTGCCCCAAAGGGCTCTTCTACTTCTCGTGTCTCGGTTCGTTGCAGCCCTCTAATCTCAGTAGCAAACTTCTCCATCGAGCTGGAAATTATAGCCAGGGTAGTAACGAATTGAGCATGGCGGTCGCGCTGCAAAATCTGGCTTGATACCGGGGCTGGGGCAAGCCCTAACCTGGCACAAGCTTTCTCCTCAACCTCAGGAGACAGCGTAGCATAGGTGCCTACTGCCCCTGAAATCTTACCTACAGCTATGGCTCTTTTAGCTTCGTTGAGCCTTAGCCTGTTGCGGTTCATCTCCTCAATCCATAGTGCCAGCTTCAAGCCAAAGGAAATCGGTTCAGCGTGGACGCCGTGGGTGCGACCTATCATTGGTGTATATTTATGCTTTATTGCCTTTTCAGCCAATACCGAAATGAGCTCCTTTATGTCCTGAGTTATTAGCTCAGCTGCCTCAACTAGCTGCAAGCTGAGGGCGGTATCTATTACATCGGAGGAGGTAAGGCCGAGATGAATAAAACGCGATTCGTCACCCAGGCTCTCGGAAACAGAGCCAAGGAAGGCCGTCATATCGTGGTGGGTTTCTTTAAGAATCTCTCCCATGCGTTTCAGATTAATCCGGGCTAGCTTTATCTTGGGCACAGCTTCTCTGGGGATGGCTCCTAAATCAGCCCACGCTTGACAGACAGCAATCTCTACCTCAAGCCACTTAGCAAACTTATTCTCATCTGACCACACCTTTTTCATCTGTGGCCGGGAATAGCGCTCAATCATTGGTTGTCTCCTTGTAGCTCATTTCGATACTTTTCGCAGGCTTTTCGTATCTCGTCATACTTTAAGCCCAGAATCTCGGCAGCGAGGTAGGCAGCATTCTTAGCCCCGGCAGTCCCTATAGCCACGCTGGCTACCGGTATGCCAGCCGGCATCTGGACTATAGAATACAGGGCATCAACACCCTTTAGTTCGCTGTTAGCCAATGGCACACCGATAACAGGCAGGGTAGTCCAGCTAGCCAGCACCCCGGGTAGATGAGCGGCTCCCCCGGCAGCGGCAATTATTACCTCAATCCCTCGACTTCGTGCCGCCAGCCCGTATTGCCGAGCCTTCTCCGGGTTTCGGTGGGCTGATATTACCGACACCTCGTAATCGATGCCAAGCTCCTTTAACACATCCAGAGTTGGCTGCATAGCTTCAGTATCTGATTTTGAACCCATAACTACGGCTACTAGTGGCATGTTTTCTACCTCACCCATTCAAGTTTTTTCTTAAGAGGGGCTTCGCCCCTCTTTGACTCTCCCCTATGTCAGCAATATCTTTACGATAATGGCAACCCTCAAAGTGAATTCGTGGGATATTAGCATACACCTTTTCTCTAGCTTCAGCAATGGTCTTACCCATAGCCACTACGGTAAGCACTCGTCCCCCATTAGTTAATACCTGTCCCTCCGAGCCGAGCTTTGTTCCAGCGTGAAATACCAGGATATCCTTATCCAGATTGTCCAACCCGGTGATGCTGAAGCCTGTTTTATAGCTGCCGGGGTATCCGGCTGATGCCATTACCACCCCCACGCAGGCGTCTTCAGTCCACTCTACATTCACCCGGCTAAGGTTACCATTTATCACCGCCAGCATAATGTCTAGCAGGTCGGTCTTGAGCCGGGGCAGAGTAACCTGGGCTTCCGGGTCGCCAAACCTGGCATTAAATTCTAGCACCTTTGGCACTTCATTGCTAATCATTAACCCACCATAAAGGACACCCCGGTAGGGTCTTTTTTCTTGAGCCATAGCCTTTACTGCTGGCTCCATAATAGTTTCTGTCACCATTTTAGCCAGTCCTGGAGTATAAAAATGTGGTGGACTATAGCTGCCCATACCGCCGGTATTAGGCCCCTGGTCTCCGTCAAATATCCTTTTATAATCACAGGCAGGCACCATCGACACTACAGTTTTACTATCGGTAAAGGCAAAAGAGCTCATCTCTTTTCCTGATAGACACTCTTCAATAATCACCCGGTCACCAGCCGCCCCCAGTGTTTTTGACTCCATAATGCTGGAAAGAGCATCCAGAGCTTGTGGAATGGAATCAGCGACAATTACCCCCTTGCCCGCTGCCAGCCCATCAGCCTTAACCACGATGGGCGGTGTCTGCTGCTTAATATGCTCTTTTGCCTGGCTATATTCAGAAAAAGTGACACTCCGGGCACAGGGGATGCCGTATTTCTGCATCAGTTCCTTGGCAAATGCCTTGCTCGACTCTATCTGGGCGGCTTGCCGGGTTGGGCCAAAAATGGGGATGCCTAGAGTTTGAAAACGGTCAACAATGCCATCAGCCAGCGGTGTCTCCGGCCCAACCACTACCAGCTCAATACCCTTTTCCCGGGCTATTTGGGCGAGTGACTCTATATTACCCGGGCTAAGAGCCAGGTTATGGGCAATTTGAGCCGTGCCGGCATTGCCCGGAGCTACATAAATCTCTGTCACTTTAGGGCTTTGGGCTAGCTTCCAGACCAGGGTATGCTCCCTGGCTCCGCCACCAACAACCAGTATCTTCAGCGTTCACCCCCTTCAAATGTTCTAACTGGAATACTTGACTCGTCTATTTTTGATGGCGAGCACTATACTACCTATTGCTCCTACCAGAAAGCCTATGGGGCATACCAGGATTGCCATGAAAAAGAAGAAAGGCTCGTCTCCCATACCAATTCTGTCCCAAAAGTTTGCGCCAAAAAAGTGAATAAACAGACCATAAATGGCATTGTGCAAGAGTACAAAAACAGGCAGTCCCACGGCGGACGCTCCTGTTAATAGCAAAAACTTCTTAGACATTCCTCCTACTTTTTCCTTCACGGTTAAGACTATCAATGCCACACCCAATGAAAAGAAGGCAGCCCCGGAGATGATAAGGAAAATAGGACCCATGAGTAATTCTCTAAATGCTGCAACTGTAAATACACTTGCTATGACAACAAAAACTGCTACTAATGCCCAAAATATTGGCTGGCTTAATTTCCCCTTCACTTCTCCTCACCTCCTACTGACTGTTCGTCCACCTCACCCCTTTATTCTAAGTAACCCTATCCCCTTTATCCCCTTCCCCTTAACAAGGGGAAGGGGAATCATTTATAAGAGAGGCTTCGCCTCTCTTTGACTCTCCTTTTTTATCTTTCTCCTTTGAAGTAGGGAAGAGCGAAACTTTATGTTAACACCAAATTCTATACTTTAGCCTTGTTCAATAACTATTAAGGTGAGGATGCGAAGAGCAGATACAACAATTGCACAGCGATAGCTGCAGAGGCACCAATTATAGCGCCAACAATAGCAGCCTTGAACATAGATCGGCGTGTTTCCTCTTCCCTTTTAAGCTCCTTGTGTTCCTCTGGGCCAAATGCTGGTTGGTAGCCTATATAATATGCACATTGCCGCCGCTCTCTTACGCCGTCTGCGTCCACATAGTCCGATCTTAATCTATTGTGTGGTGCCCACACCCATTGCCTTCTTAGGCAGGAAATGTTGAGGTGTTCGTTATATTCAAGGTCATCCTCTTCACCACCAAAATTACCGGCTTGGAACTGTTCTCGGTAGTGCTTGTTGAGTTCTCTCCATCTAAATGGCCCCTCCCCACTTTCGTGCTGAATATACCAGCACAAGAATCCACACTTGCTACAGAGAACAAGTTTCTTGACAAACATTCAGCACCCCTAATATAAATTACTTCGGTGGATAGAACAAGCCAATTATGATCCAAGCCCCTGGATAACCGTGAACTGTTCCGACAAAGAAATGCGTATCGTATCTTAGTATCATATCTGTTTCAAAGCGGTTTGTTATTGCCCACTCCCATTTTTCCCCGTACTTCTGCTTCCATTGTCTATAGGCTTGGCCCAGTTCCCAGTCGATACAGACTAATTTATGCCCTCTGCAATGTAGTTCATCACAAGTAAATCTATAAGAGAATTTATAAGGTATCTTCTCCAGCGGCTTTAGGGGGTGCTTATCATAAATTGAATACTGCAACAATTTTTCGCGTTCGGAAGTAGTCCAATCAGGAGTGTCAGGTTCAATAATAAATTTGTGAATTGTCTTCGGCTTAAATACCCCGAGTGTGTCACCAGTCTGTTTTCGTGTCCTTTGCAAATAACAAAGTGACGGAGCCTGTAGTGGCAGGATTATTTCTTTACGAGCCTTCCAAGCGTCCTTAGTCGATAATGGGTCACTTAGAATCTTGAGTGTGTCGATATCTACCTCAAAGCTTTCTTTCCTTGGGTCGGAAGACTTCTTTGCAGCTACCTCAATCCATTGATATTTACTAAACTGCTTATTGCCTCCCATAAAACGAAAGGGTATAGGAAATAGTCTTATCCATTTTCCATCATCCGTAACACCAGCCGTACAAGATGCTTCTGCGCCTTTACTAGCTGGCGTAGGGTAAGTTTTAACGGTTACAAGCACCTTTTTCTGCTCATAAGATTGCATGATAGCTACCCCATATCGTTTGGTTCCCCTACTGCTCTTACCAGACGAAATTTGATAACGCTTACGGCTTCATTCGGATTCCACCCACCGTGCAATTTCTTCCATACTTCCTTAAATTGTTCTAATGTATATCCACCTTCTCGTTGGGCATCATTCTCATCGAAATCACCCAGCTTCTTGCGATTGACATCCAAAATTTCTAGGTCTGCGAAATGTGTTATAGCAGCTCTCACGATTCGTCCTGACTTGATGTTTGGATACACGCCTTTTCTTGACGTTTGCGTCTTGCGTCCAATTAAGATATCATCAGCATGTTTTTTGGAGAAAGGCAAGAGTACCGGAGCTTCCTCAACCATTCGCTGAAAAATCTCTTGCACAGGTCTTTCTGGTTGTCTTGCAACTTCAGAAATAACCTTTCGCGCTTGAGGTTTTGGTATCCCCCTCTGGGTGATCTCCTTAGCCAATTGCACTTGCCTAGTCTCGTCCTTGACCTGGCGGGCAATACTCACAGCCATGTCTCCACTTATCTTCCCTTTAGGAATTTTCCCACTTGTTGGTTCGGCAGGGGCTATCATCGTTTGTATGGGCTTTGGGACTATCTGAGCAGCTTGAATCCAATCTTTCACTGCCTGACTGCTAACTCCTATTGCGGCAGCTAGCCGCTCCTTAGTAGGGAACTTGTCAGGGAATCTCTTTAGCAAATTGATAGCGCAATCCCCTTTTTCAACATGGCTTAAGTCCTCTCTATGGATATTCTCTATAAGATTTAGCTCAATAACTTCGTCATCGGTATAGTCTCGAACTATTGCCGGGACCTCATTCAAGCCAGCCTGTTGTGCAGCTCTATATCGGCGCTCTCCCACTACTACTTCATAGGAATCATCACCTGTCGAACGAACAATAATAGGCTCCAGAAGACCTACCTGCCTAATACTATCAGAAAGCTCGTCCAGTCCTGCCTTGGTAAACTCAAGTCTTGGGTTTAACCTGTTCGGTTGTATCCTCTTAAGTTCTATATCTGGCACTACGATAACCTCCATAACATTTTCCCATCTTTGGCCTTCTCTCGCACCAAACCTATATCTTCTTCCATCCATCTTACCCATTTGTTATTCGGAACTCTCTGCTGAAAACCTGCCCTTTCCTTAATTTCTGTCCACGTTAGCGGCTCATTGGCTTCCTTCAATATCCTCTCGATTGGGTCTCTGAACTTCTCGTAGTCCTCTCGCCGCCGTACGGGGTGTCCTTTCTCCTGAGTCATTTTACTGCCTCCTTTTATTACCTACTCCCACTCTGTAGTTGACATAACTCGAAAAACAATTCACGCCTAAATCACGCTAAACAGGCACGAATTGTTTCCCTAAATTTTTTTTAACATCTTACGCACCATTTACCCAAAAACAATTCAAAGCTAACCTCTGTTTTACTCCCACTCTATGGTTGAGGGGGGTTTGGAGGTTATATCGTAGACGACGCGGTTTACCTCTGGCACTTCATTGACGATGCGGCTGGAAATCCGCGACAGAAGGTCGTAGGGGAGGCGTGCCCAGTCAGCGGTCATGGCGTCTTCGCTGGTCACAGCGCGGATGGCAATCAAGTAACCATAGGTCCGATAATCACCCATTACCCCTACGCTCTTGACATCGGTGAGTATGGCGAAGGTCTGCCATAGTTGCCGATACAGCTTCGCCTTTTTAATCTCGTTCATTACAATGAAGTCAGCCGAGCGCAGTATCTCCAGCTTCTCTTTGGTAACCTCACCAATAATACGAATAGCCAGCGCTGGACCGGGGAAGGGCTGCCGCCATACCATCTCTTCAGGCATACCTAGCTCAAGCCCTACCTGGCGCACCTCATCCTTAAACAGGTGGCGTAAGGGCTCAATCAGGTTGAGCCTCATCTTAGCCGGCAGTCCGCCAACATTATGGTGGGTTTTTATCTTGGCTGAGGCAGTGCTTCCCGAGGCAGCACTCTCAATAACATCGGGATAGAGCGTCCCCTGAGCCAGAAAGTCAACCTTGCCTATTTTGTTAGCCTCCTCCTCAAATACCTCAATAAATTCCTCGCCGATAACCTTACGTTTCATCTCAGGGTCGGTTACCCCCTTTAATCGGTTAAGGAATCTTTCACTGGCGTCAACATAAATAATATTCATACCCAGATTTTCCCGGAAGACATTGAATGTCCTCTCTACTTCTTCACGGCGCAATAGCCCATTATTAACGTAGATGCAGGTAAGCTGGTCACCAGCAGCTCGATGGATGAGGGTGGCGACCACTGCCGAATCAACTCCCCCCGAGAGAGCACTAATAACCTTGCCCTTGCCTACCTGCTTCTTAATTCTGGATATGTTCTCATTTATGAAGTTGCCTATCGTCCAGTTTCCCTGGCAGCCACATATTTTATAGGCGAAGTTTCTCAGGATAGTCTCTCCCTGGGGGGTATGGGCTACCTCAGGGTGAAACTGGAGACCGAATATTCCTGCCTCATTGCCTATAACCGCAATGGGTGAATTCTCAGTATAGGCTAAGGCACTAAAACCGGGCGGCATTTCTTCAATTTTATCAGCATGGCTCATCCATACCGGTGAGGAATCATCCAAACCGGCAAATAGGGGCGAATCTACATCGCTCAGGTGAAGGATGGCGTGACCATACTCCTGCTTCTTTCCCGGTGCAACCTGCCCGCCCAATTGTTTGGTGATGACCTGCATCCCATAGCAGATGCCCAGTACCGGCAGGTGGCTCTCATAAATATAAGCCGGGGCTAGAGGGGCACCACGTTGGTAAACGCTAGCCGGTCCTCCGGAGAGGATAAACCCTTTAGGCTTAAGCAGCGCTATCTTTTCCCAGGGGGTATCATGAGGCACCAGCTCGCAATATACCTGGCACTCACGTATTCGCCGGGTAATCAGCAGGCTATATTGTGAGCCGAAGTCAATGACAACAATAGCCTCGCGCTCCTCACCACCTACCGCCTCCTTGGCGGCAGTGGGCTGCTCACCACCTATCTCCTTGGCAATTTCCAGATAGGTAGAGACTTCAATGTCGCCACTGGTAGTTACCCGGCGATTGGACTTTAAGGTTTGTTTTGACTTATCTTTAACTTTTTTCATTTATCAAAGATTACCACTGTGGTATACTGTCGTCAAGGGAAAAACCATCCTTGACTGGTAGCAAGGGCAATGCTAAATAAGCCTTCTTTGAAAATTAAACCACAGATTGAGAGGGGCATTTCCATTCTCAAGCAGGGAGGGCTTGTTGCCTACCCTACCGATACTGTCTATGGTCTGGGTGCTTGTGTTAGCCTTCCTCAGGCCGTGGAACGGGTCTATAAGGTAAAGGAACGACCCCAAAATATGCCATTCCCCTGGCTGCTAGCCGATAAATCACAGATAACTAAGTTTGCCGAGCCGGTGCCGCCGGTTGCCTGGCTTTTAATCCATAGCTTCTTGCCCGGTGCCCTGACCATAGTCTTACCTAAGTCCAATCCAGTCCCTGATAGCATCACCGCCGGAGGGGCAACCATAGCCGTTCGTATCCCAGCCCACCCTGTTCCTGTTGCCCTTGTTGAAGGTCTGGGGACTCCTATTGTAGGCACAAGTGCCAATCTTAGTGGCCGGCCAAGTCCGCTGACGGCTGATGAAGTCTATTCCCAGCTTGGCGATAAGGTAGATTTAATTATTGATGGCGGCCGGTGCCCGGGTGGTAAAGAATCTACTATAGTTGATGTCACCGGAGAAACGCCGGTAGTGCTACGGGAAGGCACTATATCAAGGGAAGAACTCGAGCAAATATGCGGGAGCATCCTGTTCAAGGAAGGAGATTAATTCAAACAAATAGGCGAGGGTATTGTCTTGAAGGAGGAACTAAGTAGTGCGTATTGCTATTGGCTGCGACCACTGGGGGGTGAATCTCAAGCAATCTGTCATAAAATTGCTTACTGACGCCGGGCATAGCTATGAGGACTTCGGCTGTTATACTACTGAGTCGGTAGACTACCCTGATATTGCCAAGAAGGTAGCTGAAGCGGTAGCCAGGGGTGATTTCGAACGTGGTATTTTGATATGTTACAACGGCATTGGCATGAGCATTGCTGCCAATAAGGTCAAGGGGATAAGAGCCGCCCTGTGTTACAATGCCTTCAACGCTTGCCGGACTCGCCAGCACAATGATGCCAACATACTTTGTCTGGGAGCAGAAGTAGAACAAGAGCCAGTACCTGAAATCGTTAATGCCTTTCTTACCTGTGAGTTCGAGGGTGGAAGACACCAGCGCCGGGTGGATAAGATAAGAGATTTGGAGGGTTAATTCATCTGACTCGTTATTTTATATAGGGTTTGACTTGACAATAAATTAGAACTATGCTATTTTATCAACACGATGAATAGAAACCTTGTTATTCTGGTACTCGTTACATATACATAGTTCGGCCGGTGGGTCGTCTCTGCAGGATAGGGGTCGTCTCCACAGGACGGCCTTTTTTATTAATCATAAATACTAAAGGTAAACGGAGAAAGTATGAAAAGTGATGTCCTTAAGATAGGCTCAGAACGTGCTCCACATCGGTCTTTATTATATGCTTTAGGCTGCACGCCAGCCGAAGTGGATAAGCCTTTTATCGGTGTTATTAACAGCTTTAGTGAGATTGTGCCCGGGCATATACACCTGCGCGATATTGCTGAGGCGGTTAAAGCCGGGGTGCGCAGCAGCGGTGGCGTTCCCTTTGAGGTTAATACCATTGCTGTGTGTGATGGCTTGGCTATGAACCATGCAGGTATGAAATATAGCCTGCCCAGTCGAGAACTAATAGCCGACTCGGCGGAGATAGTGGCTGAGGCTCACGCCTTTGATGCTTTGGTCTTTGTTCCCAACTGTGACAAAATAATCCCCGGGATGCTTATGGCAGCAGTAAGACTGAATTTACCAGCTATCTTCATTAGCGGTGGCCCGATGCTGAGAGGGTATCTGCCGACTGAGGATGGGTTTAATAAGGTTGACCTCAGTTCTGTCTTTGAAGCAGTGGGGAAGGTAGCCAGCGGACAAATGACTGAGGAGGAACTGGAGCAACTGGAGAGGCTCGCTTGCCCCGGTTGCGGTAGCTGCTCCGGAATGTTCACCGCCAATACTATGAATTGCTTAACCGAAGCTATGGGAATGGGACTACCTGGTAACGGCACTATTCCGGCAATTGATGCCAGGCGGCGACAGTTAGCCAAGGAAGCAGGGCAGCAGGTTATGGAGCTACTAGCCAGCAATATCCGCCCGCAAGATATTGTAAATAAGGACTCCATTCATAATGCCTTTAGCGTTGATATGGCATTAGGTGGCAGCACCAACTCAGTTCTGCACCTTATGGCAGTAGCCCGTGAGGCAGGGGTTGATTTCCCTCTGCCGATGGTAAATGAGATAAGTGAGCACACCCCTACCCTGTGCCGACTAAGACCGGCCGGTGACTATCACATTGAGGATTTAGACCGGGCAGGTGGCATAGCCGCGGTAATGAAGGAGCTACAGGGATTATTAAAGCTGGGGGCAAAAACAGTATCCGGGAAATCGGTGGCTGAGATTACCGCTCAAAGACGGGTTTTGGATAGAGAGGTTATCCGTTCCAGGGCTAATGCTCACTCACCCACAGGAAGCATTGCTATCCTTTTTGGTAACCTAGCACCAGAGGGGGCAGTAGTGAAAAGGGCAGCGGTAGCTCCTGAAATGATGGCTCACCGGGGACCGGCTAGAGTCTTTGACTCTGAAGAAGAGGCAACGCAAGCCATAATGAGTGGCAATATAAAATCAGGTGAAGTGATAGTTATTCGTTACGAAGGGCCTAAAGGGGGACCTGGGATGAGGGAGATGCTCACTCCTACTTCCCTGCTGACTGGTATGGGCAGGGATAAAGAGGTAGCCCTGATAACTGACGGGCGCTTTTCTGGGGCAACTCACGGGGCAGCTATTGGGCATGTTTCCCCTGAGGCAGCCAGCCGGGGACCTATCGCTACCCTAGCCGATGGAGATATAATCAAGATTGATATTCCAAATTGTAAGCTTGAGGTAGAGCTTAGTGATAAAGAGATATCTAACCGCCTGGCGCAACTAGCCGATTTTAAGCCTAAAGTAAAAGCAGGCTACCTCAGGCACTACGCCGAGAAGGTATGTTCAGCTAGCACCGGAGCGGTGTTTAGATAGCAGGAGGGACTACTTATGAAGATGACTGGTGCTCAAATTCTATGTGAGAGTATGGTAAGAGAGGGGGTAGAGGTTATTTTTGGTATCCTTGGTGGAGCCGTTTTACCGCTATACGATACCCTGCCTCAATATCCCCAGCTTCGTCATATCCTGGTGCGTCATGAACAGGGTGCTGCCCATGCTGCCGATGGCTATGCCCGAGCTACCGGCAAGGTAGGGGTGTGCATGGCTACCTCTGGCCCTGGGGCTACCAACCTGGTAACCGGCATTGCTAATGCTCACCTTGATTCCTCTCCCATGGTAGCTATAACCGGTCAGGTAGCCAGACCTTTTATTGGCAAGGATGCCTTCCAGGAGGTAGATATTACCGGCATCACCCTACCCATTACCAAGCATAACTACCTTGTCCTTGACGCCGGCTCAATAGCCAGAACAGTTAAGGAGGCGTTTCACCTGGCCAGGAGCGGGCGACCCGGGCCAGTGCTTATTGATATACCACGAGACGTTTTTATCGAAGAGGCAGAATTTCACTACCCGAGCAAAGTAGACCTACCTAGTTATAAGCCAACGCTCCAGGGGCACCCGGCACAGATTAAGAAAGCAGCCAAGCTCATCAATGAAGCCCGACAACCCACCATTATCGCCGGTAGAGGAGTAATTATCTCCAGAGCCTATGCCGAGCTTAAGCACTTAGCCGAGACAGCACAAATACCGGTGATTACTACTTTACTGGGCATCGGGTGCTTCCCTGAGAGCCATATTCTAAGTTTTGGTATGCTGGGGATGCACGGTATGGCTTATGCTAATATGGCGGTTAGTGCGGCTGATGTCATTATTGCTATCGGGATGAGGTTTGACGATAGGGCGACAGCTAAGGTGAGTGGCTTTGCTCCCAATGCCCATGTTATCCACATTGACATAGACCCAACGGAAATTGGTAAAAACGTGCGTGTGGATGTGCCTATCGTGGGCGATGTAAAGGTTGTCCTGGAAGAATTAAATAAGTTAATCACTCCTGCCGAACATATTGCTTGGGTTAAGCAGCTCGATGATTGGCGGAAAGAACACCCATCAACAGTTATCAGAGACAGTGAAGGGCTCCTGCCCCAGTTTGTCATTCGCAAGATATACGAGGTAACCAAGGGCGAGGCTATTATTGCTACCGGGGTAGGGCAGAATCAGATGTGGGCAGCCCAACATTACTGGTATGATAAGCCAAATAGCCTAATCTCATCAGGCGGATTGGGGACTATGGGCTTTGGACTGCCGGCATCTATCGGGATTAAGATAGGCTGTCCGGATAACACTGTATGGTGTGTAGACGGCGATGGCGGTTTTCAGATGACCATTCAGGAGCTAGCTACCATAGCTCAGGAAAAGGTAGCGGTGAAGATAGCTATTATCAATAATGGTTATCTGGGAATGGTGAGACAATGGCAGGAACTTTTCTACGGGAAGCGATATGTAGCCACGCCACTGAGTGGTCCAGACTATGTTAAGATTGCCGAGGCATACGGGATTCCAGGGCTAAGGGTCAAACATAAGGAAGAAGTAGTCCCGGCTATTGAGCAAGCAATGGCGGAGCAAGGTCCCTTCCTGATAGATTTTGTCGTGGAACCGGAGGAGAATATTTACCCAATGGTGCCACCAGGGGCAAGTTTATCCGAGGTTATGGAGGAACCTGAGCCAAAGGTTCTCTCCGATTCTGCCAAACTTCCGACAAGCAATATCTAAGCCTAGAAAAGAGGTGACAGCATGGCTACGACGAAGCATACCCTAGTTGCTCTAGTAGAGGATAAGCCCGGCGTGCTTAACCGGATGGCAAGCCTTTTCCGAAGGCGTGGTTTCAACATTGAGAGCATTGCCGTGGGGCATAGTGAAATACCTCACTTATCACGCATGACCATTGTAGTTGACGGCACAACTACCATGGTTGAGCAGGTTAGGAAGCAGTTGGATAAGGTCATAGATGTAGTCAGGGTGTCTGATATTACCAGTGATAACCTGATTGCCCGGGAATTGGCGTTGATTAAGGTAAAAGCCACCTCTTCTACCAGGAACGAGATTATGCAGATTGTGGACATATTCAGGGCAAATATAGTGGATGTTGGCTCTGATTCGGTGACAGTTGAGGTTACCGGGGATAAGGAGAAAGTCGATTCCTTATTCAATTTACTTCGTGGCTTTGGTATCAAGGAATTAACCAGGACGGGTCGTATCGCTATGCCCAGGGGGGTCTCAAGCCCGCTACGGGTGGAAAAGGAGTCACATAAGACTCGCGCCAAAAGGCAAAAGGCATAAATATTGATTTCCCCCAGTATGTAATGTATTATCAAATCCACAACCGGAGGTACGAAAATGTACCGGGGAATGCTTGTTCCATTGGACGGTTCCGAGCTTGCCGAAGTGGTCTTTCCTTACGCAAAGGAACTTGCTGGGAGGCTAGACCTAGAGGTAGTGTTACTTCATGTTGCTAGCCCGGCCGTACGTGCATTTGTCCCCATGCACCGCGCCTATATTCAGCAGGCGGCTGAGGTGATAAGGCGTCAGGCAAGAAAGGTTCAGGAAAGGACAGGCATTCAACCGGGAGGTAAGCCAGTAGAAGCGCGAGGTGAACTGGTCGTGGGCTACCCCGCCGAGGAAATTCTCCGTTATGCTGATGAGAACGCTGTTGACCTAATCCTCATGGCAACCCACGGGCGCTCCGGACTCAGGCGATGGGTCATGGGGAGCGTGGCTGATAAAGTCCTGCGTGCATCAAAGACCCCTGTCTGGCTTATTCGAGCCGGGACTCCCGAAGAGACTCCTTATGACCAGTGGCCAAGCATAACAATACTAGTCCCACTCGATGGCTCAGAGCTGGCCGAATCGGTGCTCCCCCATGTTGAAGCGCTGGCCAAACAGCGGGGTACTGAGCCAGTGGAGGTGGTTTTGCTCAGGGTTTGCGAACCCCTGGCTATGCCGTCTTATTATATCCCTGAGCTTCCTGATACGCCCTTGAACTGGGGAGAGTATATGCAGCAGGAAACGGCTAAGTGTAAGCGGGTGGCTAAGGAATACCTGGCTGGAGTAGAGAAGCGGCTTAAGGATATAGGCATTAGTGTGCGGTCAGAGGTGCTGGTGGGCAAAACCGCTGATGAGCTAGCTGAATATGCCAATAACAATCCTCTCAATCTAATCGTCATGGCAACCCATGGACGTGCCGGACTCAGCCGGTGGGTCTATGGCAGTGTTGCCGAGTATGTCCTGCTAGGAGTCTCCAGCCCGGTATTTCTGGTAAGGACGCAACAATCTGATTCAGCAGCAAATAAGGAGGAATAACCATGGCTACAATATATTATGATAGTGACTGTAACTTGAAATTGCTTGACGGCAAAGTAGTTGGCATTGTCGGTTATGGAAGTCAGGGGCATGCCCAGGCTCAGAACCTCAGGGATAGCGGTTGCCAGGTGATAGTAGCCGAGGCAGAGGGAAGCGCCGGCTGGAGTAATGCCAAAGGGGCTGGCTTTAGAGTGCTGAGCGCGGCTGAGGTGGCCAAGGAAGCCGATATCATTGTGATGCTGGCTCCTGACCAGTTGCAGCGAGACATCTACTATCAATCTATTGAAAAGGGGTTAGCCTCTGGCAATATCCTGATGTTTGCCCACGGTTTTAACATCCATTACGGGCAGATTACCCCACCACCCGATATTGATGTTACCATGATAGCTCCCAAGTGCCCCGGTCATATGCTGAGGCAACTTTATACTGAAGACATAGGACCGCCAGCAATAGTTGCTGTTCATCAGGATGCCTCAGGTAAAGCCAGGGATATAGCCCTCGCCTATGCCAAGGGCATCGGTTGTAGCCGAGCCGGGGTAATAGAGACGACCTTCGCTGAAGAGACCGAGACTGACCTCTTCGGTGAGCAGGCAGTGCTTTGTGGAGGAGTTACCTCTCTGATAAAGGCTGGGTTTGAGACGCTGGTTGATGCCGGCTATCAGCCAGAAATAGCCTACTTTGAAATCCTTCACGAGCTTAAGCTCATTGTTGACCTGATTTATCAGGGCGGCTTGAACTATATGCGCTACTCCGTCAGCGATACCGCCGAGTATGGTGATTATACTCGTGGGCCGCGGGTTATTGATGATATGGTTAGAGAGGAGATGGAGCAAATCCTGGCTGAGATTCAGGACGGAACCTTTGCCAAAGAATGGATACTGGAAAATCAGGCTGGCCGCCCGGTCTACAATGCGCTGAAGCGTATGGATGAGGAACACCTCATTGAGGAGGTTGGCGCTGAGCTGCGCCAGATGATGCCCTGGTTGAAGGGGAGGTAAACTTAGGGATTTTTATTAACCTCACCTCCCCTTCCCTTATCAAGGGAAGGGGGCCAGGGGGATGGGTTAGTAAATAATAGGGGGAAGGAGTTTATACTTAAATTGATTCCGAAAGAGGATTAGTATGAATAAAGTAACCATTTTTGACACGACCTTGCGGGATGGGGAGCAGGCAGCGGGGGGAACGCTAAATATCCAGGAAAAGCTGGAGATAGCCAGGCAACTAGAGAAGCTTGGTGTGGATGTTATTGAGGCTGGCTTCCCAGTTACCTCGCCGGGCGATTTTGAGGCAGTAAGCCTTATTGCTAAAGAGATTCGCACGCCTGTAATCTGTGTTCTAACCCATGCTAATCTTGATGCTGTTGACCAGAGCTGGGAGGCAGTCAAAGGAGCTGCACACCCTTGCATTCATATAGTCCTCTCGTCTTCAGATATACACCTCTTTTATCAACTGAAAAAGAGCCGCGAGGAGATTCTTGAGATGTCCCGCAGTACGGTAGCTAGAGCCAAGAAATATGTTGATAATGTAGAGTTTTCGGCGATGGACGCCAGCCGAACTGAGCCCGAATATATCTACCAAATCTTGAAAGCAGTTATTGACGCTGGAGCCACTACAGTAAATATCCCTGATACGGTAGGTTACGCCATGCCTGACCAGTTCGGCGACCTTATTGAGGGAGTTTTCAAGAATGTGCCCAATATTGAGCGAGCGGTAGTTAGTGTTCATTGCCATAATGACCTGGGCCTAGCCGTGGCTAATAGCCTGGAAGCGCTCAAGCGGGGGGCAAGACAGGTGGAGTGCACCATTAACGGCATCGGGGAAAGGGCTGGTAATGCCTCGCTTGAGGAGATTGTAATGGCTATCAAGACCCGCCAGGACTTTTTTAACCTGACTACCAATATTGATACCACACAAATCTATAAAACCAGCCGACTGGTAAGCGAGCTAACCGGTTTTCCGGTGCAACCTAACAAGGCTATTGTTGGCGCCAACGCTTTCCGTCATGCGTCAGGCCTTCACCAGGATGGTATAATCAAGATGCCAATCACCTTTGAAATAATGGACCCCAAAACCATAGGCATGCCAGCCAGCAGCTTGGTGCTGGGCAAGACCAGCGGACGGCATGCCTTTAAGGAACGGCTGGCAGAATTAGGCTATAGCCTGAACGAAGAAGACTTCAGCCGTGCCTTCTCCTCCTTTAAAGAGCTGGCTGATAAAAAGAGGGATGTTACCGATAAGGATATCGAGTCACTTATCGCCGAGGAGCAACGCGCCGTGTCTGAAATCTATCACCTTGACCGTCTCCAGGTAAGCTGTGGTGATAGGGGTATTCCCACTGCCGCCGTCAGGCTCACCGCTCCTGATGGCCAGGTCGTGGCCGATGCTGCCCTGGGCACAGGCCCGGTTGACGCCGTGTGCAAGGCAATTAACCGGCTCGTGGGAGTGCCTAATGTGCTCACCGAATTCAGTGTTAAATCAGTAACCGAAGGTATTGATGCCATCGGTGAGGTGCTGATAAGGATAGAAAGCGAGGGTGTAACCTATACCGGACGGGGTGCTGATACTGACATCATTGTCGCCAGCGCCAAAGCCTATACCAATGCCCTTAATCGGTTATTAGCCGCTAAGAAGGCGGCTGGGTAGATTATTATACAGGGGGTCTTGAAGTGCCGATTGAGTTAGAAATGGCTCTTCGCCTCCTAATGGCAACAGCTTTAGGAGCCATTATCGGCTACCAGCGGGAGAGAGCCGGTAAACCTGTTGGCTTAAGAACTAGTGTTCTTGTTTGCGTTGGTGCTGCCGTATTTACCATGGCTTCTATCTATGGCTTTGGCGCTGTTGCTGACCCATCAAGGGTTGCGGCTGGGATAGTAGTTGGTATTGGTTTCCTCGGCGCAGGAGCCATTATACGCCGTGAGAGAGGTGCTGTTGAGGGGTTAACCACTGCGGCTACTATATGGGCAGTAGCTGGTATAGGTCTGGCGGCCGGTGCCGGTTTGTATTTAATCTCCGCACTTGCCGCGGTCATCATATTGATTGTGTTACTCCTGCCCCACCCTATTCGATGACTGCCGAGCTTAGATTAATTTCTTAATCTCCCAAAGATAGGAAAAGGACAAGAGCTATCGTTAAAATGAGTCAACAGGAGAGCGAAAAGGCTGAGAACCTGCGAGAGTTGCTAAGGCAGCACTGGCTTCATTGCCGGCATCTGGAAAGTGAAAGAGCCTGGTTTATGAGCGTATACGCAGCGATAACAGGTGCTATGCTGACTTACTTGTTCACAGCCGATATGATGCGATTGTGGCCCCTCATTTTCCTTATTTTTCTTACGGCGGTGGGCCTTCTCCTCAATATTAGATGGATGCAAGCGTTTGAGCATCATCGAAGGTTGGTAAAGGAAACTGCATCGAAAATCGGGATTACTGCTGAGGTTGATGTGCCAGCCAAACACATTTGGAAAATACTTAGAACGAGATACCTGTTCCCTTCTTTTTACTGCATTATTCTGATTGGATTGATTGTGCTACTGGTAACCAATTCAGCATGAGTAACATAATAACCACGGGAGGAAGCGTGCGTTGACTTTAATTGAGAAAATACTGGCTGTCCACACCGATAGCAAAAAAGTAAGTCCGGGCGAATTCATAAATGTCAGGGTTGACCTGATTCTAGCCAATGACATTACTGCCCCTATTGCCATAAGGGAGTTCCGGCGAATCGGGGTAGATAAGGTCTTTGACCCGAAAAAGATAGTGATGGTGGCTGACCACTTTGTGCCCAATAAGGACATTACTTCCGCTGAAAATGCCAAGTTGATGCGTGACTTCTGCTACCAGCAGGACATCCTTCACTTTGATGTAGGGCAAATGGGTATTGAGCATGTGCTACTACCTGAGCAGGGCCTGGTATTGTCCGGAGATGTAGTTATCGGGGCTGATTCGCATACCTGCACCTACGGTGCTGTGGGTGCTTTTGCTACCGGTATGGGGTCAACCGATATTGCTGCGGCTATGGCCACCGGAGACATCTGGATGAAGGTGCCGCCTACTATTAAGTTTGTTTACCACGGGAATTTGGGCAAATGGGTGGGGGGCAAGGACTTAATCCTGCATACCATCGGCAATATTGGCGTGGACGGCGCTCTCTATTCGGCGATGGAGTTTACTGGTGAGGCAATAGATACACTATCCATAGACGGGCGGTTTACTATGGCTAATATGGCTATTGAAGCCGGAGCTAAAGCCGGCATCTTCAGGGTAGATGGTAAAACCTTGGATTACATTAAGCCACGGGCAAAACGCCCCTACACCGTCCATGAACCAGATGATGCCGAATATGCAAAGGTCATTGAGTATGATGTCTCGGCACTTGAGCCCCAGGTTGCCCTGCCCCACTCGCCAGCTAATACTAAACCGGTTAGCCAGGTAAGCGGGGCAGAAATTGACCAGGCGGTAATCGGTAGCTGCACCAACGGTCGCCTTGAAGATTTGCGGCTTGCTGCCCAGGTATTGAAGGGAAGGAAGGTGCACCCGAGGGTGCGTTGTATTATCCTTCCCGGCTCACAGCAGGTATATCTTGATGCTCTAACCGAGGGAATAATAGAAATCTTTATCAGGGCCGGGGCAGCGGTCAGCACCCCGACCTGCGGTCCCTGTCTTGGCGGTCATATGGGAGTCCTAGCTGAAGGTGAGCGCTGCGTCTCCACCACCAACCGCAATTTTGTTGGCCGGATGGGCAGCCCCAAATCAGAGGTCTATCTGGCTAATCCAGCCGTCGCCGCCGCCAGCGCGATAACGGGGAGGATTACCAGTCCGGAGGGATTGATTTGATTTGGGAACTCTGGAAGCTAAAATGGTATAAAAAATTTTGGGAAACGATTCAAAGCTAATCAGGCGTGGGAATCGTTTCTCGTGTTATGTCAACTAAATTGGCCGGCAGTTAAAAAGGAGGACGTGGGGTATGAAGTTAGAAGGGGTGATTTACTGCGGGGATAAAGGGGATAGGGTCAAACGTCTAAAGGCAAAAAACCACCAAAAGTAAAGGATTTTGAGAAAGCTCTGGTGGAGGTGTAGCTGTGGAAAAGGGCAATAGCTGGGCGCGAATTCTAATCAAGGTAGAAACTAAGTTGAAGCAGATTCTCCATATTAAGGAACTAAAGGACGGAAGTATTCTTTATTCATTTTGTCCCTTGGATGGGCGTTCCAAAAGTTGCTTGTATGCTGAGTATGAGAGTGTCGTTCCTCCTTCAGGAGGAGATGTGAGATACAAATATGAAGATGGAATTCTACTGTTTGGGGGCGTTGACCATATGACACTCCATAAAACGGGTCACCATGTTATCACTGGTTCACCTACCTCTGGTCACTCCCAGCATTGGGGCGAAATAGTTCAACCAAGACTTGACGTCCAATTTGAATGGCGCCCCTTCGGTCTTATAATTCCAGCAGACTTTGGGCGCTTCCCTGATTATTCCCATAAGATTAATCCAACCTCTGACACACAGATCAATTTGAATAAACCAGGACTTGATTGGGTTTATTTTCGCTTGAACATCATCGGAAAGAGACTTGAACCGGGGAAACCAGACACATTCGCTGTGCCTAGTTCAGAAGTCGATTTATCATCACCCGACATGGAAAAACTTTTTAAAGGAGGCATTAGCTGGTTTCTTCTTCCACTTAAATCTTACACGCTTTGTTTTATACTCGGAACCTTTTCAGATAAACCACGTCCTCCCCGAACCATTTTCGCAAGGTGGGAGCTAAAAATGAATGGAAAGCTTCACATAGCCTATCTTGATTAAATCTCGATGATAAGGAGATTTTCACTCATGCTCAAAGGTAAGGTTCATAAATACGGGGCTGATGTTAATACGGATGTGATTATACCGGCGCGGTATCTGAGTTTGTCTGAGCCTGACGAGCTGGCCGAGCACTGTATGGAGGATATAGACCCTGAATTTGTGTCCAGGGTTAAGCCGGGGGATATAATGGTGGCAACCACTAACTTTGGCTGTGGTTCTTCGCGGGAGCACGCCCCGCTGGCTATTAAAGCGACTGGGGTATCCTGTATAATAGCCAAAAGTTTTGCCCGCATATTCTTTCGTAATGCCATAAATATCGGCTTACCACTGCTTGAATGTGATGAGGCGGTAGATAATACTGATGCGGGTGATATGTTAGAGGTTGACTTAGCAGCGGGTAGGGTGAACAACTTAACTAAAGGCCGAAAATTCACCGCCAAGCCCTACCCCGATTTTATGGCTGAGCTTATTTCAGCCGGTGGGCTGATTGAACATACCAAAAAGAGAATGAGGGTGAAATAACCTCACCCCCTTAATCCCCCTCTCCTTCCTAAGGAGAGGGGGAAGCAAATCTAGAAAGAGGGGCTAACGCCCCTCTTAAACACCCTACTAAAGGAAGGCTCTAGAAAAGGACGAGCCTCCTGACGGGTAAAAGAGAATTAAAGAGAGGCGAAGCCTCTCTTACAGAATAAGTTCCCCTTCCCCTTGTGAAGGGGAAGGGGATAAAGGGGATGGGGTTAATACTCATCCCAGATAGGGGGGTTTAGAGTGAAATTTGAGCTGGCAGTGCTACCTGGCGATGGTATCGGTCCCGAGGTTACCACCGAGGGAATCAAGGTGCTACAGGCAATAGGCGAGAGGTTTGGGCACAAATTTGACCTGCACTATGGGTTGGTCGGGGGAATGGCTATTGACCAGACAGGAGAGGCGCTGCCCAAGGACACGCTGAAAATGTGCCAGGGCGCTCAGGCGGTATTGCTTGGTGCCGTAGGTGGTCCCAAGTGGGACGACCCCAAAGCTAAGGTCCATCCTGAAGACGGTCTGCTGGCATTGCGGAAGAGATTAGCTCTGTTCGCCAATCTACGCCCGGTCAAGGTTTTTCCGGTGCTTACCGACTCCACCAATCTAAAACCGGAGGTTATTGAAGGGGTGGATTTCATTTTTGTTCGTGAGCTTACCGGAGGTCTCTACTTTGGCCGACCCAAGAGGCAGTGGCAGACATCCCGGGGGCGGCGGGCTATTGACTCAATGGCATACTCAGAGCAAGAAATCGAGCGCATTATCAGGGTCGGCTTTGAACTGGCACGCACTCGGCAAAAAAGACTGGTCTCGGTGGATAAAGCCAATGTGCTGGAGTCCTCCCGCTTATGGCGCCAGGTGGCTATGGAGGTAGCTGCAGACTACCCTGATATAGAACTGGAGCACATGCTGGTTGATGCCTGCGCTATGCGGCTTATCCAAAATCCCAAATATCTCGATGTTCTGGTTACCGAGAATACGTTTGGTGATATTCTTACCGATGAGGCATCAATGCTGGCTGGCTCTATGGGAATGTTGCCCTCAGCCAGTCTGGCAGGAGTGCCACAGGAGGGAGTCGGTATATTTGGTCTATATGAACCCATTCATGGCAGTGCTCCCCGCCGTGCCAGACTGAATATGGCTAACCCCGTGGCTATTATTCTCAGCGTAGCCATGATGCTGCGCTACTCCTCTGGCTTGACCAAGGAGGCACAGGCTATTGAGGCTGCCGTTGAACAGGTGTTACAGCAGGGCTACCGCACCTATGATATAATGGCCGAAGGCAAGACAAAGGTAGGAACGAAGGAGATGGGAGATTTGATTGCCGGGAAAGTAGGAGGTCAATAATTGTCATCAGTCCAGCTTTATGATACTACACTGCGGGATGGAGCGCAGAGAGAGGGCATCTCCTTCTCTGTGGTTGATAAGCTAAATATTGCTCAAAAGCTCGATGAATTGGGTGTCCACTTCATCGAAGGCGGCTGGCCCGGCTCTAATCCCAAGGATGATGAGTTCTTTGAGAAGGCAAAGAGCCTGGCCCTTGCCCACTCGGTACTGGTTGCTTTTGGTAGCACCAGGCGACCCAAAACCAGGGCGGAAACAGATACTAACCTCCTGGCTCTGGTCGGCGCCGGGGTAAAAGCAGCTACTATCGTCGGCAAAAGCTCGGATTTGCAGGTTACCCAGGTGTTAGAAACCACCCTAGAGGAAAACCTCAATATGATTGCCGACTCCATAGGCTACCTAAAGGCAAAGGGGCTTACCGTTTTCTTTGATGCCGAGCACTTCTTTGATGGCTTTAAGACCAACCCTGATTATGCCCTACGCACTCTGGAAGTAGCTGCCGAGACCGGAGCTGATTGTCTGGTGCTCTGTGATACCAACGGAGGCACACTACCTGACGAGATAACAGCCGCCGTTGAGGCAGCCAAGAGATTGACTAGTGTGCCCCTAGGCATTCATGCTCATAATGATGCTGAATCGGCAGTGGCTAACACTCTAGCAGCGGTTCAAGCGGGAGCCAATCAGGTGCAGGGCACCATCAATGGCTATGGTGAACGCTGTGGCAACGCTAATCTTTGTTCCATCATCCCCAATTTGAAGCTAAAAATGGGTATTGATTGTGTTTCTAATGAGCAATTGGCTAAATTAACCGAGATAGCCCGCTTTGTCAGTGAGGCAGCTAATCTCGTTCCCGACCCCTTCTTACCCTATGTCGGAGCCAGTGCCTTTAGCCACAAGGCTGGTCTTCATGTTTCCGGCCTGACCAAGTGGGCAGACAGCTATCAGCATTTAAACCCAGAGCAGGTAGGTAATCGGCAAAGGGCAGTGGTTTCCGAGCTATCGGGCAAACGCAATATTATCTACAAGGCAAAGGAACTGGGCATAGATTTACCATCAGAAGGTAAGGAAACACAGAAGCTGGTGGACCAGATTAAGCGGCTGGAGAGTCGTGGCTTCCAGTATGAGACTGCCGCAGCCTCTCTTGAACTGCTGCTCCACCGAGCCAGGCCTGATTACCAACCACTGTTTGAGCTGGTTGATTATATGGTGGTAGTTGAGAAGAAACGGCGCCCACCTACCCAAAAGAACCTGGAAGAGACGCTATCCGAGGCAATGCTAAAGGTAAGGGTGAGCAACGAAGTTATGCATACTGCGGCCGAAGGTAATGGTCCGGTCAATGCCCTGGACCAGGCATTACGCAAGGCACTACTGCAGTTCTACCCCAGCTTAGCCATCGTCAAGCTGATTGATTATAAGGTTCGCATCCTTGAAGAAAGTATTGGCACCGAATCCCAGGTTCGCGTGCTTATTGAGTCCAGCGACGGGGTTGAAGAATGGACAACAGTGGGTAGCTCCACCAATATCATAGAGGCTAGCTGGCTGGCACTGGCTGACAGTGTAGAATACTGGCTATTAAAGCATAAAGCTAAGTAATGCCCCAGCGAAAAGCTGAGATTCCTGTTAGAAAATTGGGCTAAGTCTTGACAGCCCAAAATGCTTATGCTATACTTCGCCACCCTAGATATACGAGGTAACAAAATAAAGGGAGGTAGTTAGCTCATGAAGACTTGGGGATTGATCAGTTTTATTCTCTTTATCCTGGGCTTAGTACTAGCTGTTATTGGAGGTTTAGTAGCTCCTGCAAATGCCGTCGTTAGCTTGGTCTTGGCAGTCTTAGGTCTCATAATCGGTGTCATCTATGCTGTTGGTGCCAAAGAAATTAATACCTTGCTTCTTGCTACCATAGCCCTGTTGGCAATGACAGCTGCCTTCGCTCCCATTACAGTTCTGGGCATAGGTGAAGCAGTTACCAGCATGCTTGTGAACTTTGCTGCTCTGGTGGCACCAGTGGCTCTTATCGCTGCAGGAAAGGCGCTGATAAATATAGGCCTCGAAAAGTAAACATAGGAAGAATAGCCTTAAATCAAGCAGCAAGACAAGCCCTACATAGAGTGGGGGTGGTTTCTTTGCGCCTGTAATTATGGAACTTAAAGAAGGAAAGTACTAAGGAGAGGGGGAGTATATGGTTTGAAGGGGCGAAGCCTCTTCAAACTTCCCTTGATAACTGGCTTATTTATCTTCGCCGAACCCAGCCCATATCTAATTAGCTTTTGTTCCAGAAGTCCATACTGAGGTATTTCCACCCCCCGTCCGCCAGCACCGCCACTATATTGCCCTCGTCCATCTCCTGAGCAACCTTAATCGCCTGGTGGACTACAGCACCTGAAGATAAACCGGCAAAAATCCCCTCTTTCTCCAGCAACTGCCGGGTAGCTTCCACTGCCTGCTGGCTGGTAACAAAAGCCCTCTCGGTAATAAGGCTTAAATCCAGAAAAGGTGGAATCTCTTTCAGTCCTTCGAGGCACTTTAAGCCCTGGATACTATCACCAGAAGGAGGCTCAACGCCGAACACCTTGATATCAGGGTATTTCTCTTTTAACCGCCGGGCAATGCCAACTAGAGTGCCTCCAGTACCGATGCCAGCAACCAGCGCATCAATCTTATTATATGGAAAATCCTCCATTATCTCGGCACCGGTGGTCTCGTAGTGAGCCAATGGATTGGCTGGATTGGAGAACTGGTCAGGCATAAAGTATCTATGGTCTTTAGCTGCTAGTTCCCTTGCCTTGTCAATAGCAGCCTCCATCCCGAGAGCCCCTTTAGTAAGAATAAGCTCGGCTTTATAGATTTTTAGAAGCTGCCGCCTTTCCAGGCTCATACTGTCCGGCATAACAATGGTAACTTTATAGCCCTTTAGAGACCCCAGCCAAGCCAGAGCTATCCCGGTATTGCCACTGGTAGGCTCAATGATGATTTTGTCCCTGGTTAGCTCTCCACTCTGCTCCGCCTTCTCTATCATATATTTTGCTACCCGGTCCTTAATGCTGGCACTCCCGCCCAGATTCTGTCCCTCCAGCTTGAGCAGGATTTTCACCTTACTATCTGGACTCATTTGAGCCATTTCCACCAGCGGAGTATGACCTATTGCATCAATAGAATTTTTAAAATACATCCTTCTATCCTTTGACTACGCCCATAGGTACTGACCTGACCACTCTAAGGGAGATGCCTGCCTTGTGGGTCACATCAACTACCTCAGCCACATCCTTATAGGCTTCCGAGGCTTCCTCAGCCAGTGAAGCCATGCTACCTGCCTTGACTGTAATTCCCCTGGCAGCCAGTGCTTGGGCAACATCGGCACCTCTAAGGCTGCGCTTAGCCGCCGAGCGACTCTGCACCCGGCCGGCGCCGTGGCAGGTGGAGCCGAAGGTCTCCTTCATAGCTATCTCGGTGCCCACGGCTACATAGGAATAGCGTCCCATATCCCCGGGAATGAGAACCGGTTGACCTATATCCCGGTAAATAAGAGGAATGTCAGGGTGCTTGGCCGGGAAAGCTCTGGTTGCCCCTTTGCGGTGAACACAAAGGGTGTGCTTCTTACCGTTGACCGTGTATTCCTCTATCTTGGCAATATTGTGAGCCACATCATAAACCTGCTCCAGTCCCAGTTCCCTCCGGCTCTTGCCAAAGACCTTAATGAAGGATTCTCTAGTCCAGTGAGTGATGCACTGGCGGTTAGTCCAGGCATAGTTAGCGGCACAAGCCATAGCTGCTAGATAGTCCTGTCCTTCTGGTGATTGCACCGGGGCACAGGCAAGCTGGCGGTCGGGCAGGTTGATGCCATACCTTTTCACCGCCTCGCCGAGCAAGGCTACATAATCAGTACAGACCTGGTGTCCAAAGCCTCGGGAACCAGTGTGAATCAAGACAAGCACCTGCCCAGCATCACTGATACCCATAACTCTGGCGGCATTATGGTCATAGATTTCATCCACCACCGCTACCTCCAGAAAGTGATTCCCCGAACCCAGAGTTCCTAGCTGTGGAACACCACGCTTCTTAGCCTTACCACTTACCTTATCGGGGTTAGCCCCTTTAATGCAGCCTGAGTCTTCAGTAACTACAATATCCCCGGCCTCACCATAACCCTTTTCTACCGCCCACCGGCTACCCTTCACCAGGACCTCATCCAGTTCTTTTTCATTCACCCTTAGCTTGCCCATAGAACCTAGCCCCGAAGGAATGTTGGTATAAAGCTCAGCAACTACCTGTTCGATTTTAGGTCTTACTTCTTCCTCGGTAAGATTTGTCCGCAAGAGTCGGACACCGCAATTAATATCAAAACCGACGCCCCCAGGCGATACCACACCATCCTTTACCCTGGTGCCAGCTACCCCACCTATGGGAAAGCCATAACCCCAGTGAATATCAGGCATCGCCAGTGAATGACCAACAATGCCGGGGAGGAAAGCCACATTAGCTACCTGCTGAAAAACCTGCTCCTGCCAGATATGGTTGAGCATGGATTCGCTGGCAAAGATTAGGCCGGGCACAGACATGCCCGCCTTATAGCTGGTGGGAATCTCCCAGCGGTAGTCATCTATCTTCTTCAGTATTCCCTGCCACGGTGCTGGCATTTTCTTCTCCCCCTTAGATATCAAACAGCACCTGAACCTTACCGCCGTTACTTTTGTCAATCTTCAGCATATGGTAAGTGGCTGCCTTGACCCCCGTTTTTAGTTTATGCTTTGAACTATCTACTTTATGCCCATAGCTTCTAGCCTTAAGCTGCGTCTGGCTAAGCTGGGTAACATCAAACCTCTTAAAGAGCATATTCTCAGTATCAAATAGATAAATAAGCTCGTTTAACCATTCCACCAGCAGGCTTTCCTGGTCAGGGGCGGTTAGCTCTATATCTCGATGCATAGCCTCTTCCACGTCATCAAGCTCGGTTATCAGACTAAACAAAGCTTTAGCCGCATTGGCAAATGCCTCATTCATATCGGCACCATAGGCTATAATGCCCACATCAGCCGTATGATTTATGATTTCAAACTCCTTCTCCATACAAATCCTCAAGTAATTATATCATCTGCCGTAGTAAACATAAACTGTTTGAGATTGTCTAGCAACCTATCCCCCTTTAGCTTTTATTAGGTGACCCTATCCCCTTTATCCCCTTCCCCTTGATAAGGGGAAGGGGAAGATTTTTTCTGAAGAGGGACTTCGTCCCTCTTAAACTCCCTGTAATGTATTTGAGGCTTCGCCTCTCTTCAACTCTCCATTGATAAGGTAGTACCCTGACTTAAGCAGGTGCCTAAGAGGGACTAACTAGCGGCAGTATGATTCTTGCTATTTTGGGGGTGTTTAAGAGGGGCGTTAGCCCCTCTTTCTTCTCCTTCCCCCTCTCCTTTGAAGGAGAGGGGGATAAAGGGGGTGAGGTAGATAAACATCTCTAATCTAAAGTCCCGTTAGGAAACTTTGAACTTTACTGGCTATTTAGTATAATTGTTATAGGAGTAGTTTAAGTATTAAAGTGTAGTTGGGGACTCAGATGGGTAACGATATAAAGAGTGCTCTTGAGATAGCTATGGAAAAGGTGGGAAAGCTAGGTGAGGCGACTGAGGAGGAGCGCCTAAAATGGAAGTATGTTCCACGAGGAGAAGAACTGGCAGCCAGATACCTGAAGGAAAATTGTAACTTAGTAGCTGAGCTGAGCCAGTATCAGGAAAATGTAAGAAAATACATTACAGAGGGTGCAGCCGAGATACTAATCAGAAATATTAGTCTGCCCAAGAACGATATAGCCAAAAGAAACAATAAAAGAGCAATGGACGGTGTGAAGCTCCTGAAGAGCAATAAGGTGAGCGTAGAGAATGTTTACAGCCGGATAAGGTACCTCTTCAACCACTATGCCGAGCAGGGTGAGCAGCAGAGAAAAGAGGCTTACCAGTCACTAAAGACTGAACTTGAAGCCAAGATTCAACAAGCAGTTCAACAGCAGCTAGGTCCACTGATGGGAGCGAAAATAGATGTGGAAAAACAGCCACAGTTTCAACAGGAATGGCACAAGCTCCAGACTCAGCTAGACTCACAATACCTTAGCCTTTTAGGCGAATACAAGCAGGAGCTGTCAACTATAGCTTAAACAGTAAGAAGAAGCCAGTTGCGCAAGGAAAGCGATAATGGGGATTGAGGACGAGCGGATTAGAGACGCAGTTAAGCACACAGAGATATTAAGAGCGCCGAAGCAGAGCCTATACACCTTCGGCACTACCAACATATATTATTACCTGGTTACTAAACCGGCTTACTCTGAGCTGATAAAAAATATCACCGAGACCGTGGTTAGAGAGGGCAGGGTAACTGCCGAAAGACCAAGGATTGTCACACCCTATTACCTTTCCCGGCTTGAAGGATTTAGCTCAGAAGCTAGCAAATATTTTGAGGCATTAATGAAAGAACACGGTTCAAATATCCGTGGGTTGTTTTATACTTACAAGAATGAGCCTAAAGAGCTTACCATTGTATCTGAGAATTTGCTGTCAGTGGTAGATAAGCTAAATGCTGAGATTGATAAGCGTGGTGACCCGCTAGCGGCAATTATTAAGGGTGAAGATGAGCTTTGGGATGTGTCACTAATGAAGTTTATCTCCGAAGTGACCAATAGCTCTCTACAAGAAAATCTAAGGCAAATGGGGAGCCGAGGGCTGCTGAATATAGATGCAGCTGGTATCCCACTTGACGCTAGAGTAAGGATTGATGAGCTTTTCGAGAAGGTTATGAAGGGAGAGAGTGAGCCTGGTGAGTTACAGGAGGAGCTTGAGCGCTGGGGCTTGTTTGAGGAGTATGAGGATAGATTTTTTAGCATTTTCAGGAAGGGGCGATAGAGGGGATTTTATACAGTGAATATTGAGAAAGTAGTGGCTAGAGACCTCTCCGAGGCATGGTTTCTTTGCCTGGGCAAGACTTTGACCGAAGGCTATGAGTATAAGATTGAGCGAGGGAGCTATGTTGGTCAGCGTCGCAAGGAGCTTGACTTTGTGGTTGTCCAGGTCAGGTATCCCGGAACAAGGCCTTTGATACCCGATGTGCCGCAGGGTGTGCCACCACCCACCTCTATGGAGTATATAGAAAGCTACCTTCCTTACCTTATGACGGCACATAAAGCCGAGGGGGAGCAGTATACCTACGGCCATTATTTGGAAAAGCAGATACCTAAAGTAATCAAAATGTATAAAGAAGACGGCTATAATACCAATCAGGCTTTTATGGCGGTAGGTGATAGCCAGTCCATTGACTTATCAGACCCCCCCTGTTTGAGAGCAATAGATACCAGAATCCGTGATGGTAGGCTTAATTTTATCGTCTATTTTCGGTCCTGGGATTTATGGGCCGGCTTTCCATCCAACCTGGCTGCCATCCAGCTACTAAAGGAATATATGTCCAGCGAGATAGGGGTTGATGACGGAGAACTTATCGCCATGAGCAAGGGCATGCACCTTTATGACTATGCCTGGGATTTGGCTCAAGCTACAGCCAGGATAGGACTTGCCGAAGAGCCCGAGGTTTAGCCGAGACTAGCTCTTAATCTTTATGTGAATGAAACCAATCATCTTTACGGGTTTACTACTGGTTTGTTTGTTAAGTGGCAGTTGCGCTCCTAGCCGAGATTTCGATGCTCACCTGAACTCGATAGTGAAACCATACCTATTCAGTATTGCCGGGTGGGAGTCAAGAGCTATACCACACGAACTAAATCAATGGATTTTCGGCAGGCAGGAAAAGATTGATGACGAAATAGGTGTGGTCACCGAGTATTTTTCCTCCACCGAGCGAATAAAAACCTTAAAGTCAGAAATAGAATCAGCCGATACTGGCAATGAGGAGAATGACCTAGCCTTGCTTGAGGCTGAGCTATACAGGTTACAAGAGAGAAAAACAGCTTTAGCCGGCGTGGTAGAGAGAATAATAGAGAAGCAAATAAGAGACACCCTAACTCAGCAGGATATCTTTAACCCAATCATAGAGTTAAAAGTTAACTTCCCACCAGTAAATTTCAAACTAGAGAAAACACCCTATTTGCTGGCGATTTCGCCTAGAGACAGAATAGAGACTATGAGGGAAATTACCCTTAAGCCGAGTCTTATCCTTGAGGAAATAGAGGATATTGAAGCCAGGGCCGATGAGTTAGGTGTCTCCTCATTGGTGGTAGGGCTTGGTGGCTTGGGGGCGACATATCCCGCCTTCGTCACCAATGAGGCTAGTCTGCGGTTTACTATAGATACAATCACTGAGGAGTGGCTGCATCAATATCTGGCGTTCAAGCCATTGGGATTTCTTTACCTACTTGATTTAACTGGCCTGTCCAGAGATTACGAAATTGCCACTATGAATGAAACCCTAGCCAGTATGGTCAGCAAAGAGATTGGCGCTATGGTATATGAAAAATACTACTCTGAGTATGAAAATGGTGCTAATCAAAAGCAGGCAGCGAAGCCGGAATTTGATTTTAACCGGGAGATGAGAGAAATAAGAAAAACAGTTGATATCTACCTGGCCCGGGGAGAAATTGAACAGGCTGAGGAATTTATGGAACAGAAACGGCAATATCTAGCCTCGATGGGCTACTATATTAGAAAACTGAATCAAGCCTACTTTGCCTTTCATGGCACCTATGCTGATAGACCAGCCTTTATCAGTCCAATCGGGCTTGAATTAAAGAAGCTGAGAGCCCAAAGTGACTCATTGAAGGATTTTCTAAACACGGTTGCCGCCATGACCAACCGGCAGGACCTGAGAGACAGCATCAAGTAAAAGTGCTCACTGGGTGAGTTGCGTAGTATAATATGGGGAAATTCAAATTGACCCAGTAGAGGAGCGTATGAAGATTTTGGTCACCAATGACGATGGCATCGATTCACCTGGCATTTGGGCTCTGGCTGAAGCCATGAGCCGGGTAGGGGAAACACTGATTGTAGCTCCCGATAAAGAGCAAAGCGGAGTCGGCACATCGGTCTCACTCCACAGCGGTATGAGCGTTGTCGAAGTATCACCCCCCAGCCAAGAAGTTCGCGCCTATGCTATCGGAGGCACCCCCAGTGACTGCGCGATACTGGGTTTACGCCGATTAGCTCAAGGACACACCGACCTTATCGCCTCTGGCATTAACCTCGGTCCCAATGTAGGCAGCGACATCCTCTATTCAGGTACTGTCATGGCCACACTGCAGGGTTATTTTCGCAAGATACCATCGATAGCGCTATCCCTGGCTACTCAGAGTCGGGAAGAAGAACCACGCTTCGATGTCATCACTAAAGTTGCTGAATACCTGGCGCTAAGTGTAAAAAGTGGCAAGATGCCGACCGGAGCTATTCTAAACACCAATGTGCCCAATATTCCTCTGGAACAAATCAAGGGCGTTGTTATCACAAGGACTGCCTCCAATGGTTATGTTAAATTGGCTGAGGTCCAGGGCAGCAGTAGCCTGAGTTACTCCCGAGGTATCCACAAAGTAGCCGAGCTCGGAATCGAAGAGGGAACCGATATCTGGGCTATTAATATGGGTTTGATATCCATCACTCCCCTGCGCCTCGATGTTACCGACCACAACCTGATACCAACCCTGACTGAGCATATTCTTGCACTGGAATCTGACCTGCTAAAAACAGCACCTGATAGCACTGAGTAGAATGTGTCGTCAGCAACAATAACAAAGGTCGCTGGCTTCCATACCTCGGAAATAGTCATGCCAACCTCTTGCTAAAAGCCGGCATTCATCCTAAAATAGTGAGTGAAAGGCTAGGGCAGGCAAACAGTAGAAGATGTTAGCCAAGTATTTGCCAAAAGCTCTAGCATAGATAGTATGGGCCGCTAGCTCAACTGGCAGAGCAAGGCACTCTTAATGCCTAGGTTGGAGGTTCGAGTCCTCCGCGGCTCACTCTCAAATCCCAACCCCTTGCCGACATTCCTGCGATTCGTCAGACAGCTCGGAGAAAATCAGTATAAACAACTTACTCACCCGGTGGCGGAAGAGTGATTTTTTCAGGCTCAAAAACTACACAACGTTCTCCCTCTTCAACCTCGCCAAGGTCACAAAGTTCATACCCTGTTTTTTGACCGATTTCCAAAATCCGTTCAACTCCCTCTTCGGGAACAAAGATATAAAAGCCAATCCCCCAATTAAAAGTTTTGAGGCAATCTTCTAAAGCCACGCCAAGCTCTCGCATAAACTGGAAAAGCGGAGGAACCTCTACCCAGCGCCGAATCCGGTAAGTGAGCGGGCGTTTGTCAAAAGCAATTTTGCCAACTCCGTCGCCAGTGCCCGGAAGTAACGCATGAATATGGATTCCGGCTTCGAGCAAGGCTTCAACCAGCGCTACATAGGAACGGGTTGGAATGAGTGCTTCTTCTCCCAGAGTCTGGCCATTAGGAAGCAGGTGGAGGAATTGGTCTTTCAAAGTCAAGGCTCTTTTAATCACTAAAGAGACCCCATTAGCATGAAGACCGGAAGAGGTTACACCAATAATATGGTCCCCGACTTGAAGCTCACAGTCGGCGATTAGTCTTTCCGGTGGGGTAATGATACCGGTTACACTTCCACTCAGAGAAGGAGCGCTTTTTACAGGCAATTCAGCTTTAACCAGATAGTGAAGCGCCGGTGATTCTCCGCCTAGTAGCGCCATCCCGCACATTTCACAGGCTTGATAAAAGCTTTCAGCCAGAGTTTGAGCGCGAGATTCATCTTTAAACCAATCGCTATCCCCAGCTGCCACTTCGTCAGTATAAGCCACCGGAAGTGCACCTCGACGGAGCACATCAACTACTGCCATCAGGGCAGTATCTATGCCGATACCTTCGTAATATGTTCTTCCTGTGCCGGCGTGCTGATACATCCATTCAGCTATCCAGTTTTTGTTTCCAAGACCTTCTTGAATCACGTGCCATAATGGCTTGTGCGGGCCGCGATACTCAAAGACATCGCCTGCCTCTTCGTCAATATAGACTCCCCGTCGATTAGGAAAATCCAGAGTGCGCTTCCCTATTGCCTTCATTGCCTGTTTGAAGGGCTCAATCTTTGTATAGTCCACCCCGGCCTGACTATACTCCCGCGGCATGATTAATTCCCTCCTTTCAAGCTCTCCAAAATTTCCTTAGAGGGCTTATTGGGGATAGTGGCTACGGTTTGCCCCCTGTATTCAAACACTTCTTTATCGTCATTAGTAATCTCACCGATTATGGCAGCAATTCCGTTCTTGGATTGAATAGCCCCCATTATTTCATCGGCATCTGCTGGAGAAACTTGAAGAGCCATCCTCGCTTGAGTCTCGCAAATGAGGATTTCCTCTGCAGTAAGCCCCTCGACTTTAACTGGAACTGCCGATAAATCGACTTTTGCTCCAAAACCACCGTATCTGGCTGATTCGCAGACGGCGGCTCCGATACCGGCCGCTCCCAGATCAGAACACGCATGAATCTTGCCTGTCTGAAAGGCAGCTAAACAGGCTTCCAAAGTCGTCCTTTCTTCCTCAAAGAGAGCTTCAGCTGGCCGCATCTCTGATACTAATCCCGCTCTAAATAAGGTGTCATTCCCATCATCGGAGGTTTCACCAATAAGAATAATCTTATCTCCAGCTACTTTGGCTGGTTTAGTAAGCGGTTTTTCAGTAACTAACTTGCCAATTACTGCCACCACTGCTGCTGGGACAATATCAGTAAAAGAGGTAGAAAGGCCCCCTCCAATAATGAAAACATCCATAGCGGCACACATGTCTCTTAACCCCTGAACCATCAGGTTAAGCCTTTGTTGGCTGGTCATTACTTTGCATTTCCCGCAGGTGCATTTGCCCGCGAAACCGCAAGGTCCTACTAACACTTCCTTTTCTAATGGTCTGGTTCCTATGAAATCTAGGAGGAAAATAGGCCTGGCTCCCATGGCAGTGATATCTCTCATGGCACCGCCAGCTCCGGTGGCAACAGCATCATAAGGCCTGGGGACACAGGGAGAACAATGGCTTTCTTGTTTCGCCACAAAATACCCTTCACTCCCTGGCATCTGGAAGACAGAAGCATCATCTCCTGGCCCTACAGTCAACGCTCCCGGCCACTTCTGACTGACTTTCCGGTTTAGCTCTTCGATAGCTCTAAAATCGACCGCCTGGTCAATGTTGTGATGCAGGTGTACAAACAAAGCATGCATTAACGCCCCTTCAATCGTATTCATTTCTTACCTCCCCTAGATTTTCCTTTTACGGCGACTCTTATACGGCTTTAATAACTTTCTTATCCCCGTATCCTAGAATTGCGCAGAATTCGCCTGAATGGGCATCTACGTATTCATTCCCCTGGCTATCCCGGAGATAAATACCGTGCCCTAATTACAATAATCTATCCAGTTCTCGCTTCGCACCTTCTCTTTAAGCTTAAACATTATAATAGCCTTTCTTTGTTAACCTTTCAACTACTTACAAGAGGTAGCGCTCTCTATCCCCACTATTCTGTTACACCAAGGCATTGCGCAAGCGAGACCTACACTCATTTGACAAAGAGGCTCTCTTTAGTGTATAATACCAACAATTAGTTCCAGTTTAGGTTATTGCAAGCTTTTTTAAATCTGTTCAGACTACTTAAGTATTGGATGGCCAGACTTTAACTAAAATTTAGAAGAAGGAGGTCATCCAATGAGTTTTGAGGACAAGTCTCTCCAATGTTCCGATTGCGGAGCTACCTTCACTTTCAGTGTTGAGGAACAGGAGTTTTTCCAATCCAGAGGCTATGTTAATGAGCCAAAACGCTGTCCCTCGTGCCGCCAGGCAAGGAAGTCAGAGCGTTATGGAAACAGCAGCTACGGGGCCCCACGCCAGATGTTTCCCGTGATATGCGCCGAGTGTGGCAAGGCCACCGAAGTACCCTTTGAACCTCGCGGTGATAAGCCGGTTTACTGTAGCGATTGCTACCGTAAAATCAGACTGAGTAGGTAATACTGGGGTTCGACCTCAGGACATACACGGGCTGAGGATAATTGGCCCGTGTATGTCTCTAGAATGTGTTGGTGTGTTATGTCGTTAGAAGTTTCGATACGTGAAGGTGAATCCCAAGATTCCCTGTTGCGTCGCTTTCAAAGGATAGTGCAGACGAGTGGAATTCTGCGCGAGGCAAAGGCCCATCGTCATTTTCTATCCAAGGGAGAGACGGCACGTCTGAAAGCGCAAAAGAGCGCCAGACGAAGGCGCAATTACAGTTAAACCAGAAAGCAACCAATGAGCTAATGTTTCTGGTCGAACTCAGCATAGGTACTTGAGGCAAGACAGTCGGCACGGGGTTACGAAATTAAGCAAAAGGAGCACTAATATGAAAATCTATGTGGGTAACTTATCCTTTGATGTAACTGAGGAAGAATTACGGCAAGAATTTGAGGCTTTTGGAGAAGTGACGTCTGTAAACATCATAACAGACAAGTACAGTGGGCGACCTAAGGGATTCGGGTTCATTGAAATGGCAACAGTGTCCGAAGGTCAAGCTGCAATTACTGCCCTCAACGGAAAAACACTAAAAGAACGGACCCTTAATGTTAATACAGCTCGCCCTCGTTCTGAGAACAGAGGTGGTTCGTCTTACGGTGACCGGAGAGGCGGCGGGTTTAGCGGGGAAAGACAGAGAAGATATTAAACTCTCTCTTCATTTATTTCTGCTTAAAACACACAAAATATATTCATAACTCCGAAGGGCTATTAGTTTAGGCGTTAGTGACAAACAGTGAGCCAAGCCTAACCTAATCACCAAAGAAGGATGAGCAATATGAATATCTATGTGGGCAACTTATCTCTCGAGGTGACTGAGGAGGAATTACGGCAAGAATTCGAGGCTTTTGGAGAAGTGATATCTATAACCATTATGAACGATAAGTACATTGGTAGCGGGCAATCCAGGGGATACGGATTTGTTGAAATGCCATCACAGCCTGAAGGTCAAGCCGCAATTACTGCCCTCAATGGAAAAACACTTAGGCATAGGACGATTGATGTTATTCAAGCCCTCCCTCTTTCTCACAATGGTGGCAATAGCTCCTATAGTCACAAGAGAGGAAGCAGGTACAGTAGGAATGTAAGACAGAGAAGATTCTAAACCCTTGGTCATAATCTATATGCCCGAGATATATAGCAATCAGCCAGTTTATTTAGCCGAGGTTAAAAGTTAGATTAAGAACTCCTTGTTCCGTCCGCTTAGCTCCACCATGATGGGCGGTAGATAGAACTGGTATGACTTATCTCCTTAACAAGGCTCCCAATGAAGGTTTGCTTTTCCAGAAGTGCGCTCTACTGGAGTGGGACAGGTCTTCTATATAAAGTATCACGGCCTTAATGTTGGTGCAGGAGTGACTATCATGTGCAAAAAGTGGTCGGGGTGGAAGTCTCCACCCCGACCACTTTACTTTTGGCGGGTGAGCTTGCGCTCGCCGTTACCCCTGCTCTATGAGATTATATTGCTAGGTGAATAGCCTGCGAGGCAACGACAATCCAGGTGACTAATATGCCACTGAGGAAGGCTCCAGCGTACACATGCCCCGTCTTACGATAGAAGTAGGTGTTAACTAGGGCGACAATTGTGAATATTGGTAGCAACTGGAAGGCAATGATACCAAATAGCGATTCATTAGGGAATGCCAATTCACCACCCGCTAGGAGCGGTATGTACTGGACCAGCAGCAAGACCACGAAGCCGATAACCAGCAGGCCAAAGTTTATCAGCATCTCACGACCACGGCCAATCTCAGTTCCTTCACCTCCCCTGGGGCGAAGTTGACCGTGCAGTGTCATGGCCAGAACCAGGAAGAAAGCGGTAAAGGGAATCAGGTAGCACAGGAAGATACGGAAATGGAGTGCCGACATCGGTTTCACCGCGAATACCCAGAAGCGAAAGTCAGTCTGGAAGAACCAGTCCGAGAATGCCAGACTCAGGTAACCGGCAAGTGCCACCAGGGCAGCTAACAAGAAGGACTTGCCAATCCTTTTCCACCCTATCCCACTGCCCCAGGTGAGTCCATAGTCGCTGGCGGTGGCTTTCGCCTTGCGGTTGAACACGAAATGCCACAACAGGAAAAGCAGCAGCGCGATAGCACCGGTCAGCAGTACCCATATCAACAACTGGGTGGTGATATCTTCGGGGAAGAGCGGGTTGGCTGCCATCTTCCACGTGACAAAATATTCCTTGAACGTAAAATAGGTCAAGGGCGGTAAGGCAGCAAAGATAAGGGCCGATATCCACCATGTAATGCCCTTGGCAGACTTAGTTTCGGCCGGGGCTTCCCCCAAATCTCTGAAGAAGCCGGACTTACTCAAGAGCAAACTGCCGACGGGGAAGAGCAGCAGGACCATGCCGATGAGGGCAATCAAAGTACCGATTTCCTTCCAGAACCATATCTGGTTGGAAGGCGGTAAATCGTTGCCTCCCTCCAGGGTTGACTGGAACCATTCAACCGCATTGCCAATAGCCGTTGTTGAAAGATGGTCACCCGGGTGGGTGGTGGTCGGCATGTAGAGCTTGCGAGCGGTACCGTCCTCAATTGAGCCGTACAATTCGCCCACGACCACAGGGTCTGTTGTTCCAAATTGGGCTTTAAGCTTATCAGTGTTGACGATGTCCTTGGGGATAGCCGCGCCCCACATGAGCTGTGAGAACTCGTCCCACTCTGAAAAAATCAAACCTAGATTGCGTGGGAAGCTACCTGTACCTGGTGGAGAGTAGACGCCGGTAGCAGACCCTGCCAGGATGATAGACTTGTAGGTGGTCGGGTTCACAGCTGCTGCTATGACGGCCGCCCAGCCACCCATCGAGTGCCCTTCGAGGCCGATGTTCTCTTTGTCAACGATGTCGAGACTGCTCAGGTATTTCAGACCATCAGTGCCACCAAAGGCGTTTGCAAAAGCGGGCGGGTCTGAATAGCCGTGGCCGGTTTCGTCCATCGCGAGCACCACATAGCCGCGCCGCGCGAACTCGATGGCAAAGCCATCCTGCATTTCGCGAGTGTTGATGTAACCGTGAATAGCGAGAATACCAGGAGCCGGGTTATCTGCGGTTACACCATCGGGCACGTACAGCAAGCCGCTAATAATCACACCGTTACTGCCGGCAAAGCGTATATCCCGGACTTTCACGTTGCCCCAGTCCCTTTGAGTCAGATTGGCTAGCAGTCCACCTATCAATATCAGACACAGGGCAATCACAAGGACTATCTTTGTATACTTGGTTCGTTTTTCACTTTGCATTTACTCCTCCTAGATTGGTATCGAATCTGTATGAACCACTGGCACTTCTTGTAAGATACCACGGGGTTGTAAAGTCCATCAGGTGGGTAAAAACGGATAAATTAAACTCACAAGGTTACCACCTCCTCTTCGACGAGTCAATGATAAACATCTGATATATAGTAGTGCGGAGTAGCGGACTAATTGTGGAAAGTATATACCTGTCTTTGGAATAATACAATAGTTATGGCAAGTCGTTTGGAGAACTGGATGAGATTCCGGGGGCTGCGGTGTATGGCTCACATAAAGAGGGAATAACACCACTACCGTTACCAGGGCATGACTTTGCGTAGTTACTCATTACCGCAATTGCGCAGTTACTCTTTTGAAGAGCTCCTCATCGGTCTTAACTCCCCGCACATCCAGCTTGGTGGTGCTGAAAGCCCGCACCATAGCCTCAATGAGCCTCGTCTTGCTGATTTTCTTCCCACCGCTGAACTTCGCCGTTGAAGCCAGGGCTTCTAGGTAGGCATCTTCGTCGCGGTTTAGAAATACGGATAGCTTAATCATAGCCACCTTGGCTTGCTCAGTCGGTTCCCCCTTTTTTGGTGTTGCCGCTGGTTTATCAGCACCGGTGAGACGGTCCAATGCGGTCCCGTAGGCAAGTTCCTCGGTTACGCTAGCCCTTTTCATTTCATCACCTCTTCTATAAGTAATCTGTAGGCATTGGCTCCGACAGACTTGGTGGCATAGGTGAGTATCGACTGCCCGGCTGCCGGGGCTTCCTTGAAGCGAACACTCGTGGGAATAAGAGTATCAAACACCCTTATCTTGTCACCAAAAGCTTTCTTGGTAACCTCTATAACCTCCCTGCTGTGCAGGGTGCGGGAGTTGGTCATGGTAAACAATATGCCTGAAATCTCCAGAGCCGGGTTAATCCTATCCTTTATCCGGATAATCGTGCTCAGTAAGATTACAAGCCCTTTCATAGCCAGGAAGTCGGCTTGCAGGGGTATGATTACCTTGTCGGCTGCGGATAAGGCGTTGATTGTTAAAAGCCCGAGGCTGGGCAGGCAATCCACCAGTATAAAATCGTAAACCTGGCGTATTGGCTGGAGCATCTCTCTTAACATCAGTTCCCTGGTAAACGCCCCCACCAAGTCAAGCTCGGCCTGCGATAGCTCTATGCTAGCCGGGACAAGGTCAATATTAGGCTTGCCGGTCGGGACAATAACATCATGGATTGAGGGGCTTCCTCTATTCTTGATAGTGCTAGCCAGGACATCATACCCCGTGCGTTCGAGAGCATCAGGGTTAAGCCCCATGGTGATGGTAAGGCTAGCCTGTGGGTCCCAGTCAATAAGCAGCACCCGCTTGTTATGTTCACTGAAACCTTGAGCCAGGGCTGCTGCCGTAGTTGTTTTACCTACTCCGCCCTTCTGATTGGCGATACAGATAACCGGCATAACCCCCCCCTGTTATTCATAACTATAGCGCAATTGCGTAATTGCGTCAATACGGAGTTTCGCAACTAGCTCTATATTGATTCAAGTATGACAAGGTGCTACACTGGTGCGTATACGGATGAGCTATACTGTTACCCAGGAGAGTTTTGATAGCCTTGCTTCCTGTTGGGATGACCCAAGTCAGCGTTTGCGGTGGAATTCAATCTGCATTTTGCCTGCCTGGTTGAAGACCTGGTGGCAAGAGTTCGGCAGCGGAAATGAGCTCTTTCTGAGCGCTGTTAGGCAGGGAGAGAAAATCATCGGCATTGCTCCACTTCTAGTAAAAGAAGGGAAGGCTTCTATCATCGGTAGCGATGACCTCTGTGATTATCACGACTTTATTATTGCCCCAGAAAGGGAAAAGGATTTCTTTGGCGTCCTGCTCGATGATTTAAAGCAGAAAGGTGTCGGTCACCTAGATTTAGGACCGGTGAGGCCTGATTCAACAGTGCTCACCCACCTGGCAGGTATAGCCCAGAACCGGGGATATGAGGTTCTCTACCACCCAGAGGATGTTTCTGTAGAGCTAGATTTACCCGCTACCTGGGAGGAGTATCTGGCGATATTGAGCGCAAAGCAGCGCCATGAAGTGAGACGCAAGCTAAGGCGATTATGGGAGGCAGGTAAGATTGATTACCACTTTGTTAAGAATAGTGCGGCTGTCCATGACGCTATGAGCGTTTTCCTAAAGATGTTTTCCGAGAGCAGGCAAGATAAAGCAACCTTCCTGACTGCCCGAATGGAATCGTTCTTCAGGTCACTGGCCGAGGCTATGGCTGAGATTGGACTACTGAGGCTCGGCATTCTTGAGCTGGATATGTTGCCCGCAGCTATGATTATGTGCTTTGATTACAACGATTGCATATATCTCTATAATAGTGGCTACGAACCCCAATATAACTCCTTAAGCGTGGGGCTACTTTCTAAAGTCCTCTGCATCAAAGAGAGCATTCAAGAGGGCAAAAAAAGGTTTGACTTTCTCAAAGGGGATGAAACCTACAAATACCACTTGGGCGGGAGAGAAGTCCCCTTATACAGATGCCAGATAACTATCAAGTGACAAAGGAGAGGAGAGAACTCTGATGCCAGCCACCCAACTGAGAATAGCTATGCTCAGCGTGCATAGCTGTCCCGTAGGCAATCTGGGAGCCAAAGATACTGGCGGCATGAGTGTCTACATACGAGAACTGGCTCGCGAACTGGGCAAGCAAGGACATTCAGTGGATGTCTATACCCGTGTTCACGACCCCGTAGACAGTCAAATTTATGCTCTTGGTCAGAATGCCCGGCTTATTCACCTCAGGGCAGGTGAGGTTGAGGAGATACATAAGTTAGCCGTATATTCTTATCTTCCCGACTTTGCCTGCAATTTGGAGAATTTCAGGAAGCATAACGGCCTCCAATATGATTTAGTATTCAGCCATTACTGGCTTTCGGCTTGGGTGGGGGAATATCTACAACAATGGTGGCATGTCCCCCATATCACCATGTTCCACACACTGGGTGCTGTTAAAAATACTATTGGTATTGGAGAGGATGAGCCTGAACTTCGTATTGAGGCGGAAAGAGACCTGGCTCAAAATTGCCATCATATTATCGCCCCAACGGAGAAAGAAAAAGAGGAGCTTATCCTGCACTACGGCTCTTCGGCGGAGAGAATTGGTGTAATTCCTTGTGGAGTGAATTTGGAGCTATTCCAGCCCGTGAACAAAGAGCTAGCCAAACAGCAACTAGGCTTTGTTGACGATAAGGTCATCCTGTTTGTCGGCCGGATTGAGCCATTAAAGGGCATAGACCAGTTAATAAAGGCTATGCCCTACCTGCCAGATACTCAAAAACCAAGATTGGTTATAATCGGCGGCGATGAAAATAGCCAATATGAACTAGAAAAGCTACAGGGACTGTCCCGCAACCTCCATATACAGGATTCGGTTACCTTCCTGGGTTTGATAAAGCATGAGCAATTGCCCTATTTTTACAGTGCGGCTGATGTTTGTGTGGTCCCCTCCTACTACGAAAGCTTTGGGCTGGTAGCTCTGGAATCCCTGGCTTGCGGCACGCCAGTAGTGGCGACCGATGTGGGCGACCTCAAAGGTGTTATTCGTCAAGGAGAGACGGGGTATGTGGTAATAGACAATACTCCCCACCACCTTGCCGATAAAATAGCTTCACTGCTTTCCAAGCCAAGCCCTGATACAGAATCTGCCCTCTCAATTCGGGCGTCAGTAAGCAGATTTGACTGGCCAAATATCGCTGAGGCGATTATCGAAGAATGCCGACTGGTGCTGGCTAATTATTTTGCCCTCGTGCCTTAGTTTTCCCACCCTTCCCTGACTTCCCTGTCTCGTGTCCTAGTTTAAAACCTTTTCGTACCACAAGCTGCTTGTCCGAACCTCAAAACCAACAGACCGGTAAAGGGCACAGGCTGTCTCGTTCTCACTGTCAACGCTCAACACAGCCACCCTTACTCCTTTGCTTCTGAGGCGAGCCAGCCCGGCCAGCAGCAATCTTCTACCTATGTCCACTCCCCTGTAATCCGGGTCCACGCCGAGCATAAAGATTCGCCCTTTTCTTTCGCCGATGGCTGCTTCCCCCTCACCGGTTACCTCCGTCCAGCAATAGCCAGTGACTTTATCTCCGTCGTAGGTTAAGACTACATCCTCCAGGGAAAAACTGCTTAGATTGGTGCGGTAGGTTACTTCTTCCATGGTGTTGGGGTTGTATCCCCAGGTGCCAGCAAAGGAACGATTCTGAATCTGGGTCAGTTTGTCTTCTTCACCACGCCTTAGATGGCGGCACCCTAGAGCAGCCTGGTCAATATCCTGCCAACGGAGCTGAGCCATGTCCAGCCTCAATTCAAGGAAACGCCGGACACACTCAAAACCCAATTCAGACAGCACACTTTCGGCAACAACATTATCCTCCCTTATATTTACATGGGCTGCTTTGACTCCCAGTTCTCTAGCCCGGCGGATAGCGTAACTAAGGAGTTTTATGGACAACCCTCTTCTGCGATGCCCAGGTTGTACCCAGGAGTTGAGAATAACACGCTCTACGGTCAGCTCCGGTGCCACATCCATATAGCCGACGAGGTTGCCAGCTACTTCAACAATAAACAAGTCTTGCTCAGGGGAATAGTTTGGCCGACCTAAGTCCTCAGCAATGACCTGCGGTGAAATATACCGCCCGGCCGGCTCCAGTCTTTCAGCTTCAACGCTTAATAGGACAAACTTATTGAAATCTGCAGGCTGATAATTTCTAATGGTATAATGGGAATTACTCATATTACTCACCGACATCATCAAGCCATAATTGTATCAGCCTCACAGATATTATACAATATCTAGTTGGTATCTCAAAACGAGGAGGCTCAAGTAGAATGGTCAAGCCGGTTCAGGTGATGGTGGTTACTCCGCATCCGGACGATGCTGAATTTGGCGTCGCTGGAACGGTGGCTCGCTGGACACGTGAAGGGAAGGACGTCATATACGCGGTCTGCACCAACGGCAACAAGGGCACTACTGACCCCAACATGAAGCCGGATGAACTGGCAAAAATCCGAGAGAAAGAACAACTGGCGGCGGCCAAGCTGTTAGGGGTAAGAGAGGTCATCTTCCTGGGCTATCCAGACCAGACTTTGGAAGATACGCCTGAGTTCCGGAAAGAGATTGTGCGCTTGATTAGGATGTATAAGCCTGAGACAGTGGTAACTGCTGACCTATACCGGCGCTATCTCTGGCATCGTGACCACCGAATCACCAGCCGGGTTACATTAGATGCCGTTTTCCCTTATGCCAGGGATTTGCTTGCCTACCCTGACTTGCTGGAAGAAGGTCTTCAACCTCATAAGGTGAAAGAGGTATTACTCTGGGGTGCTGAGGAACCCAATTACCGCTCTAATATCACAGACACCTTTGATATCAAAATTGCTGCCCTGCGCTGTCATAAGAGCCAGGTAGGACATAACCCATCCCCAGAAATGGAAGGATGGTTGAGAGAGCGGGCTAAGAATATGGCCAAGGGAGAGGATTACGAACTAGCCGAGGCTTTCTACCGACTAGAGATATGGCGGTAATTAACTCCTGCCCACAGGAATGAGCTAAGATGAAAGCCAGAGTACATCCCCGCAAAGATTGGGATTATGGGAGCGAGAGGAAAAGGCAGCAAATTCGTCTTTCTCCTTCTTTAACACCGTAGGAGCACCGTGGCCGGGGTATATTGGGGTGTCGTCGGGCAATACAAAAATCTTCTCGGTTATGGATTTGATTATCTGCCTGAAAGCATCTGGCGACCCTGTCTTACCCGGACCCCCGGGGAAATCTGAATATGTCGCTTCCCAGCTGGGACAGACGACCTGTAAAAAGAGGAGGGGCTCCTGCCAGTGGGCAGGAGCCCCCTAAATTGAGCGGGTTTATTCTTGTGGGGTAGCACGAGCCTCCAATATCCCGGATTTTACCTGTAGCGTATCTCCGATATCAAGGTACTGGTCAGTAGCCGCCTCGTAGGCTGGCCACGTGACTAGGCCTTCTACACTTGGGTCTCCGGTTGCAGCAAACTGAGCCCACATAGTCATCATGGCTTCAGCTACCCTTTCATCCATCTCGTCAAGCCCTGGGTCCGGCTGTTTGGCGCCGCCACTCTGGGGGAGCCTCAGGTTCCACAGTTCAGCTATCCCCTCCAAACGGCCGAAAACGTATTGTACCTCAAGCCCATGAAAAGCTACAACACCTTCCTCCCTCCAGCCAGTCGGCACATGAGTGAATACATAGGCATACCCCTTGGATTTGCCAGTGCTCATAACGGGAGCCCAGTCCGCAACCCCCTCAATCATTCCCGGAAAATCCGCGCTGTTACAACCGATGATGAAGGGAACATCGTTCTGCCTGCCCGCTTTGAATATGTTCTCCGGGGTATCTGGCAGAGACCAGCCATCCACCGTTATGACGCCAACATAAAGACCAAAAATGCCTGTTGCAGTAGTGGCGATCTCCTGCCAGCTCAAGGCGCGCAGGGCAGCCAGCACATCTTCTTCCCCGGCGACGCCGAGTTTAGCCGCCAGTTTCTCACCCATCTCTTCCGCTTTCTTTAAACTGGAAGCAGCAAGGGGTGGTGTTACTGATTCTGCGATTGCCCAAACTCCGCTTTCGATGATAGCCCGGTGGAAAAGCCCTTTGGCTAAAGGTGAAACCATCAAGTTATGAGTCTTCGCACCGCCCCCGGACTCGCCAAAAATCGTGACATTGTTGGGGTCACCACCGAAGGCAGCGATGTTCCTCTGCACCCACTTCAAGGCAGCGATTAAGTCTAATTGGCCGTAATTTCCAGAAGCATTGATGCCTGATTCCTCGGTAAGTAAGGGGTGAGACAGGTAACCTAGCGCTCCCAGCCGGTGGTTGACGGTTACTACCACTACACCGTGCTGGGGCAGTGCTGTGTTGCAACAGCTCAGCGAGTTGCCGGAAAGAATGCTTAAGCCGCCGCCATGGAACCAGACCATTACAGGAAAACGCTCGGTCGTCTTTTTGGCCGGCGTCAGGACGTTTAAGTAAAGGCAGTCTTCGCTTAGCTCCCCTAGCCCAGTTATTACCTCCACCTGCGCGGCCCGATTGCTCCACTGAGTGCATTCCCGGATTCCCGACCAGGGAGCAGCCGGTTGCGGTGGCTTCCACCTCAAATCACCCACGGGCGGAGCGGCATATGGGATTCCTCTATAGATACGCACCTCGTTTCCAACATCACCCTGCACTGTCCCGGAAACGAATCCAGTGTCTATTTCTACTGGATCAGCGAAGACTGCAGCCAAGTCGCTCTGCAAGGACGCTACCTGAGCCTGTGCGGCGTCCTTATCAGCTACCGCCTCATCATATTCTTCCTGAGCTACACCGCAACCGGCCAGCACCGGCACTATCAGCGCCAGGACCAGGAACAGGACTACAAATTTGTACCAAAAGTTCCTTTTTAGCTGCCTCATGATATCTACCTCCTCTGTTTTCATCATTTCGTTCCTGAGAACTCATGTGCCCTGTCAAGAAAGTTGGTTATTTTTCAGCCCACGTGCAAAAAAATTATTATATCACTATCCCCCCTTTGTCAAGCAGGCTGTGGCTCCGTTCACGAGTCTAACTTCTCTTCCCCCCAAAATCTGAACACATCCTAGACCATCGGCTAAATCGGGGTGGGCTTTATATCTGAAAGACGAGTCATCTTTAGCCACGACCACCATTTTTCTTCACTCCTTAATTATTTAAGCAGCATACCCACGGTTGCATTATATCATGCAGGTCAAAACTTGTGGTATAATGCAATCAATGCGAAGAAATCTATTCTTATATCTGGCTCTGGCTTGCTTTGTCGGTCTTATAGCCATATTTGTGGTTGACGGCTATCTGGGTACCTACGATACCGTTTACATAACCGCCGGCGAACGATCGTTGAAGGTAGAGGCTGACGTTTGGCAGCGCCAATACCCAACTTATGGTGGACCCATTTATGAAGAAGAACCTATGTCTGTAGAAGGAGACAAAGGTGGTTATTACATGGGCGCCAACCGGGATGAGAAGATATCCTTCCGCTATGAAGTAGATAATCGCGTGTTTTCAACCTATAAGGCTGATATTGAGGCATCAGTGTGGCACAGTCAGGAAAAGGTGCGTGACTTAATATCACGCCCAATATCAATAGCTGCCTTTGATAAAGGAGAGTTGGAGTGGGTAGTAGATAACACCGAGCTTCTCCCGACGGATATTCTTCCAGAGCAAAGTTATCAGTACACAGTAATCATAAAGAGAGGCGAAATAGAGCGGAGGATAGTCGTGTTTATAAATCCTGCCGGCTATCCGAGAAAGTATTAGGAGTTTAACGGCGTATGCAGCTAACATATGTACTATATGGTTTCGGAGTTCTGCTATGCGTGGCTGGCATCGGCTATCTGGCAGCAGAATATGTGAAGTATATGTCGGAGATAGGGAAACTGCTTGCCTTGCTGCTGACGGTAGGTATGTTTGGCTTTCTGGGCAAATACTTTGAAGAGCTGGGGTGGTAGCTAGATGGGAATAGTAATTACAATAGCAACGTTTGCCATTCTAGGCTTTATTGGCTGGCTTATTTACCGTGCGGTAAGAGGAAGGCAGGTCAAAGCTCACCACGTTACCTATGGTATTGCCGTGATTACTGGCATTTTTACCTACGGCTTCTTCCTCAGCATGAACATACCGCAGCCAATTAAGATATTGCTGAGCATTATTCTAGGGATAATTTTAATTATCCTGGCAGCTTTTCTTCAGCGCCGCCGCCAACCAGGCAAGCCCTAAGTTTGTCTGATTCTGTTGGCTCGGCCTCTTCCTTAAGCTATCACCACAGCCCCTGTAGTCAAAAATAAAGGCATTAATCCCCGTTTCATATATAATGGGGGGGGGCTTGATGTGGAGTGATAGTATGAGCGGAGAGTTAAAATATATTACCTTCAATACCGATATGGGTTGGGTAGGAATATTGGCTTCGGCAAAAGGGCTGCTCGACACTACCTTGCCCCAGCGCTCAGCTCAAGAAACACATCAGCTATTAGGTGAGAGCGTAAATCAGGCTACCTGGTCTCCTCGCCTGTTTGATGACCTAATGGAACGCCTCAAGGTTTACTTTAGCGGTCGTAAGGCAGCCTTCCCTGATGAGCTTGACCTGTCGGGGGCTACCCCCTTTCAGCGTGAGGTATGGGAGGCAACCAGGCTTATTCCTTATGGTGAGACAAGGAGTTACCTCTGGGTGGCTGAACAGATTAAGAAACCAGGGGCAGCGCGGGCAGTGGGGCAGGCTCTAGGTAGAAACCCTCTGGCTGTTATCGTCCCCTGTCATCGGGTAGTAGCCAGTGATGGCACGCTCGGTGGCTTCGGTGGAGGACTGGAGATGAAGCGGCGTCTTCTTTGTCTGGAAGCCTCAGCTATTAGTTAAGGTAACACCAGAATAACTTGTCCCCCTATCAAACATCGTGTTTATTCTAAGTTCTAAAAAATCCAGTTCGTATTTCTTAATCAGCCCTTCATCAGCAAAGCTAAAGTAGCTGTTGTCACCTATTACGATATGGTCTAACACCTTAATCTGAACAATATTGCCAACAAAGACCAGGTCTCTGGTGAGTTGTTTATCGCTCTTGCTGGGGGCAGGGTCACCCGAGGGGTGGTTATGGACAAAAACCACAGCAACGGCACGGTGCTCAATGGCACTTTCTACAATCTCACGGGGACGGATTGGGATACTCTCCAGCGTGCCTTCAAAGAGAGTGACCGTGTCAATAATCTGGTTTCGGCTATTTAGGTAGATAGCCTTGAATACCTCTTTCTTCAGGTCTCGCATTGAGTAGGAGAGGTAATCAAAAACCTCTTTGGAGGACTGATATAGGGGCTTATCAATAATTTTCTTTTTAAGAACCTCGGTGGGTAATTCATGTAGAAGCTTAATACAAAACATACAACTGGAAGTAAACCCAACCTGCTCTAGCTCTTGCGGAGAAGCTGACAGCAGTCCCCTGATGTCCTTGAACGCTTTAATGCACTCTTTTGACAGCCGTTTGCACTCCCGAGAGGACAAGGCAAGGCTTAACAATAATTCAATAACCTCTTGGTCACTAAATCCCTCAAAACCTGACCTGATAAACCTCTCCCGTAACAGTGACATACGTCCTCTTAATAGAACCAATGAAGTTATCTCCTGACTTTCCCTTGGCTTTATTAACATCCACTCACCTGCCCGTCTTATGAGACCAAATTGGTGATTTCTCATCACCTCTATCATTTCGTTTGCTCCACATTCAGCGAGGGGATATGTGCAAATGGCGAGCATACGATACTTGCCGATGATATTATTTACCTCTTCTTCATAATCAGCAAACTTTCTCCAACCTCCCTTCTCAAGCCAAGCCGCATCCCCTGTCACTCTTATGCCATCATAACCCTTAGCCAGGGCTTGATTGAGCTTATCAATCCAGGCACCAAGAACCCTTTGTTTATTGAAAGTACCGCCTTTAAGATACCATTCGGTATGCGGAATAATCTCTATTTGTCCTCTTTCCAGATATTGAGCGAAATTAGGCACAGTCTGCCTCATTGCTTCCTCAGCTTCTTTTTCACTACAGGGCTTTGAAGTAACCCAGATACAAGACTCATTACTTTCTAAACCTACCTTGAAATAAGGCACCAGAATATCAATTAAGTCTTGTTTAGTATCATAAAATGAACAAAGGTGCATGCCCCAAGGGACAGCACCTACAGCATCAATCCCCGTTTCTCTAGCTCTTTCTTCCAGTGATGTTCGTAATGTACCTTGCGAAGCCATCCTCACACCACCTCCAACGTTGCTAAAATCCCTTATCCGTATATTATATTGCACCTGCCAACATATGGCATAAATAATGCCAATTGGGGACAAGATTTAATAGTTTTTATGATACTTTTATGCCAATTAGAGACAACGGGTTAGTGTTGGTGGCTAGGGGAGCCAGTGAAGCTCATAGGCTTTGGCTGTGGACTGGAAATGAAGCAGCGTCTTCTTTGTCTAGAAGCCACAGCCAGTATTGGGTAGAGTATTACCCTATCCCCTGCGGACAGGCTCCTCCCCAGCAACTTTATTCTTGTCTACCTCCTCACCTGCCAGCGGCAATTCAATAAAGAAGGTAACACCTTGTCCCGGTTTACTTTCGGCGTATATCTTGCCACCGTGCTCGGTCACAATGCCATGGCAGGCGCTAAGCCCTAAGCCGGTGCCACCCCTATCCCCCCTGGTGGTGAAAAATGGGTCAAAGACCCTGCTGAGGTTTTCGACTGGAATCCCGGGACCATCATCAGCAAACGAAATCCGGATACAGTCCTTCCCCCGCTGAGTTTTGATGGTGAGCTTCCCCTCACGGTCTGCCTCGGTCATGGCCTGCTCGGCATTGAGAATGATGTTCAAGAAAACCTGCTGAATTTGACCAAAATCGCCAACCGTCTCTGGCAGGCTGGGAGCAAGCTCAACTGCAAGGTCAATATTGCCCGATTTCAACTCGTAAGCCCTTAATTCCAGAGTCCTTCCCAGAATCTCGTTTATGTCCAGACATTCCTTCTTTGGCCCACGGCGGCGGGCAAAGGTCAGCAGATTCTCCACCACTCTGGCAGCACGTCGAGCTTCATTATGAATCCTCTCTAAATCCTGGCTGATTTCCTGGCTAGTGCTTTTTTTCATAAGACGCTCAGAAAATCCTATTACCCCGGTAAGAGGGTTATTTATCTCGTGGGCAACGCCGGCGGCCAGCTCACCAATAGAGGCCAGGCGACTGGAGAGAGCAAGCTCCTGCTGCAGCTCCTTCTCCCTCTCCTCCGCCTGCTTAAGCTCGGTGACGTCTATGATAACCCCTCTCATGCCGACAGGCTTGTTTTCACGGGTAATAGCAGAACCATATACGATAGCGGGGAATGTGCTGCCGTCCTTCCTCAGTGCTGTGTATTCACTACCGCCTATCTTTTTCCCACTTAATACCCTTCGCATATCCTCTATGACTCTGTCTTTGTCCTCCGGAATAAAGAGTTCAATACAATTCAACTCTTTCCGGACATCCTCTAAAGTATAGCCAAAGGCTAGAGTGCCCTGGCGGTTGGCGAAGGTGAGATTGCCTTTTTCATCAAGTTCATATACGGTTTGTGGTAAAGAATTAACTATGTCTATGAATCTCTTCCTGGTCTCCTTGAGTGCATCCTCTACCTCTTTGCGCTCGGTGATGTCCCGGATAAAAGCAACATTGGCACGCTCCCCCTTGTATGTCGTATAGGCACTGGTAAGCTCAATGGGAACCTCGGTGCCATCTTTTCTGATAATGGACATCTCGAAAAGTCCCGGCATAATTGCACCCCGCATCTTTTCTCCATGTCTTTCTAGAGAAGCCTGGCGGTGTTCGGGGTGGACGAGGTCGAAAAACGACATACCGAGCAGTTCCTTCCTGGAGTAGCCGGTGATGTGGGGCCACTCATCGCTAACGAAGGTTTGGGTGGCATTTCCCTGCTCAGTATCCTGCAGCATGACAACAGCCTCCCCCACTTTGCCACCCAGATTGACGAGGGCGCGATATCTCTCTTCTGACTCCCGCAGAGCCTCCTCTGCCTGCTTGCGCGCGGTGATGTCCCGGATAATGGTCTGCACAATTCCTTTTTCTTCATCAACCACCCTTGAGCTTAAGTCAATATCAAAGAGGGTCCCATCTTTTCTCTTGGCTTCTGACTCGAGTCTCACGTGCCCTATCTTGACTAGCTGCTGGAACTCTCTTTCCATTCTTTCAAACTGACTTTCAGAGAAGAACTGTGCCATATTCATCTGTAGAAACTCGTCTCTACTGTAACCTACTAATTCTTCAGCCCTCTGATTTATATCCAGTATTTTACCGTGAGAGTCTTGCACAATTGCGATGTCATTCAATAGTTGGAACAAGTTTTTAAATTTTTGCTCTGACTCCCGCAGTGCCTCTTCAGCCCGCTTGCGCTCGGTGATGTCACGCATCGCGGCTAGACAAACTTCTTTTCCATACCATGTGAAGTAGCTAACTGATATCTCTGTGGGGAAAACACTTCCGTCTTTCTTCCTGTGATAACATACAGGAATGTATTCTGTGGCAGTCATTGTTGCGCGGCGAGTCTTCTCAGGTTCTGCTGAAAAATCGGTGTTATTCATTTGAAGTGCTTCTTCCCGGCTATATCCATACATCTCCATTGCAGCGTTGTTCAAATCAAGGATTTCACCTGTATCAACCTCTATTAAAAAGAGGGCATCAGAACTCAAGTCAAATAATTGTTGATACTTCTCCTCACTCTCCCGTAGCGTCTGTTCCGCCCATTTGAGCCCACTTTCTAGTATTTCGAATTCGGCGACCTGTTGGCGCAACTCTGTCAGTTTACTTATGACTTGCTCTTTTGTCTTACCTTCGTCAGATAACATAATCCAACCCCCCTTTTGACAGTTCATCCGCCAATGTGAGTGGCATGCAGAAAAGTATTGACGGCAGCAATAATGCCCTCTTCGCCGAAAGGCTTATTCATAACCCCAAAAGGACCTTGGGCCAGAGCCCGCGCCATCATTTTACTATCGGGGTAGCCAGTGATGATAATTACTGGCAACCTGGGCTTGACCATTTTCATCTGGCGAAAAAGCTCGGCGCCATCCATGCCAGGCATTTTGAGGTCAAGAAAAACCAGGGCAAAATCCCCTTTTTTCACCAGTTCCAATCCTGCCAAAGCATCCCCAGCCAGCATCACGGTGTGCCCTAGCTCCTCCAGGGTCTCCTTGAATAGCGTCCGAATCATCTCCTCGTCATCGACGACAAGGATAGTTGCCTTAGTTCCAACCGAGTTTCGTTGTAGCCACTCATCAATTGAGTCCTTCTCAAACCTCCAATTACGGCCTACCTTGGCTGCCGGGATATTACCTCGCTTGAGTAGCCTGTATATCGTCTTCTCAGTGACCCGCAGATAATCAGCTATTTCTTGAAGAGTCATAAGCTCTGTCATATTGCCTTCCTCTCCTCAATTTCTACGATTCATTGGGCTCTGGTGTGTGCTGATGTGGCACCGCTATACACGTTATCTTCTGGGCGAATGGACTGCTCTTGGGTTTGTCCAGTCTCGCCTTTTTTAAGAGTTACAAAGACAGTTTTCCTGGGCCTGTCTTTTAGCCTTGGTACGGCTGCGACTCTCTTAAGAAGGCCGGGACTGGCCTCCCCGTTAAGCGGTTTTTCACTTATTTTTTCTATCTCGGGCATCTCTCCTAACTTATTCAGGATATCCGCCATCGGTGCAGCCTGTGGTAAGACAACCGTCATGGCAGTGCCCTCCTGCCAAGAGCCAACCACTTGCAGCACGCGGGACCGAAGCATCTCCTCCACTTGACTGGCAAATCTCATCAACTGGTTAGCCTCAATAGGTGGAAGTATAACCAACTGCATCTCCTCAGGCATGCTGGTGAATTCTTCTGCCTCTTCGGCAAGTCTCTCTTCATACTCAATCAGGGATTTCTTGGTCTCTAAGGCGGTGCGTATACCGGTAGCGACTCTATCTAGGTCAAACGGTTTGACAATATAGTCTAAAGCCCCCAACTTCATAGCCACAACAGCGGTACCAACGTCATTGACAGCCGTTACCACGATAACGGCCGTATTGTGGCGATTTGACCGTATCTTCGTCAATACCTCCAAACCAGATATACCATGCAACCTTATATCCAGCAAAACTACATCGAAGTCCTCTGTGTCCAGTTTGGCGAGGGCATCATTACCAGTGAGAACCGCAGTGCACAGGTAGCCCCGTTCAGTTAGTTCCTCATAGAGGACATCACATACCACCTGCTCGTCGTCCACAATAAGGATACTTGGCTTTTTGGAAACCATTTTTCACCTCCCCTTACTTTACTAGCATACGCTTATGCGCTGACCTTGTTCCAGACACCACTTGCAGCAACTGATACTAATCATCTCTTAAAGTTCACTAAAGTCTGTAATAGTTTACTAAAGTCCATACCAAAATGTCAAGAGGTATGGGCAAGATTTGCGCCAGTTCGGGACAAACTGATACTAATTATCTCCTAAAGTATACTAAAGTCTGAAATAGTTTACTAAAGTCCATACCAAAATGTCAAGAGGTATGGGCAAAATTTGCGCAGTTCGGGACAACAGGTTGGTGTTTTTAGCTAGGGGAGCCAGTGAAGCTCGGCGGCAGATAATTTAGCTCTGTACAGCCTTCGCTTAGCCTCAGAGACCCCTTTTATTTTCAGGTTCAAGAAATCCAGTTCGTATTCCTCAATCAGCCCTTCACCAGCAAAGCTGAAGTATCTATTGCTGCCTATTATGATATGGTCTAAGACCCTAATCCGCATGATACTCCCGGCATAGACCAGGTCTCTGGTCAGCTCTTTATCACTCTTGCTGGGCTCGGGGTTGCCTGAGGGGTGGTTATGGGCAAAAATCAGCGAGGCGGCATTATTTTTAATAGCACTTTCCACAACCTCACGGGGGGAGGCAGAGCTGCTATTTATTGTCCCTTCAAAGAGGTCTTCAGTTTCAATAATCTGGTTTTGGATATTTAGATAAATAACCTTGAATACCTCTTTCTTGAGGTCTCGCATTGAGTGGTAGAGATAATCAAAAACCTCCTGGGCGGACTTATAAATAGGCTTATCAATAATTTTTTCCTTAAGGAATTCCCTGGCTACTTCCTGCGTCAGCTTGATACCAAAGGCACTATGAGCACCAATGCCGTCTATTCGCTGTAACTCTTCGGGGGGAGCTTCCAGAACTCCTCTCAGGGTCTTGAATTTCTTTAGAGCCTCCTTTGCCTGTCGTTTACAGTCCTTACGGGGTGTGCCCAGGCTTAGAAGTAACTCAATAATTTCGTAGTCATGGAAGCCCTTAAGCCCCGACTTAATAAACTTTTCTCGCAGCCTTTTCCTGTGTCCTAGTGATATACTATCTGAAGGCATTTTGGATTTTTCCTCTTTACATATTCTAACACTAGGAAGCCAGGGCTTCTACCCTTAGCCCACTTTCTCCCACCAGCTCTATCAGCCGCTGATGAAGCTCGGGGCAGTAGCTTGTCTTAGACAACTTAAGGCTATTAATCTCCCCATCAATTTCTATACGCAGGATAACCTCGTCCTGTCCGGGGAACTCTTTCAGAGTGTCATTCACTTTCTGCAGACTGGCTATATCGCTATCCTTATCACTGGTCTGAGTGATGCTGATTACCAGTCGGTGGCTTTTGGCTAATGCAGTGTCAGGCGGAGTTTCTTCAGCTACCACCGGCGCCTCACCGGGTTCGGGAGTAACGATTTCTTCAGTCTGGGCTGCTTCTGGTTGGTAGCAGCGCACACTATCGCAGTTCAGCTGCACTCTATCATTCCTTAGCTTCACCTTACCTTCAACCAGTAATATATTCCCCTCTTCCCATAGCTCCCTGGTACTATTATAGACTGTGGACCAGACCATAACCTCAACCCTACCATCAAGGTCTTCCAGAACCACACTGGCAAAGGGACGGCGGTCTCTAGTAAACAGATGGCTAACCGAGGCTACCATGCCGGCTACCACCACGGTCTGCCCTACCAGCTCGGCATCAATCTGACCGCACAGGGTGGTATTCTCTGGGGCCAACTTACCGGCAAATGAGCTGAAGGGATGCTCAGAAAGGTAGACTCCCATCAGCTCCCTCTCCCAGACTAGCTTCTCCTTGATAGAGATATCGGCTGCGGGCAGGTCAAGGCTAGGCATTGGCAGCGGCATTGCTTCACCCCACAGGTCAAACATGGTAGATTGTCCTGTTTCCCGCAAACGCTGCTCCCGTTGCGCTAGAGAGAGGATACTATTGATGTTATGGAGTAGCGTGCCTCGGTCGCCCAAAGAGTCCAGGGTTCCAGCCTTAATCAGGCTCTCCACTACCCGCTTGTTTACCCCACGCAGGTCGCAACGGCGACAAAGGTCTTCAATAGATTTGAAATCGCCTCCCTTATTACGCTCAGTAATAATAGGCTCTATAGCGCCAAGGCCTACATTCTTGATAGCGGTTAGCCCAAAGCGAATAGCCGGAGCATGGTCACTATCCTCTTCTATAGAAAAGGTAGCTTGACTCCGGTTTATGTCAGGCGGTAGCACGGTAATATCCAGGCGACGGCATTCAGCAACAGCACTAGCCACCTTCTCTGGCTGGTCGGCATTGGTAATCAGGAAAGCAGTAATGTATTCTGCCGGGTAGTTTGCCTTGAGATAGGCAGTTTGATAGGCAATAAGGGCATAGCTTACACTGTGAGCCTTATTGAAGGCGTAGCCAGCAAAGGGCTCAATAAGGGCAAAGACCTCATCAGCTACCTCAGCCGAAAATCCTTTCTTCCTGGCTCCAGCAATAAAGCCACGCCTTTCTTTCTTCATAACTTCGGGAATCTTCTTGCCCATTGCCTTGCGGAAGATGTCAGCCTCCCCCAGACTATAGCCAGCGAGGGCTTGCACGATAAACAGCACCTGCTCTTGATATACAATCACCCCGTAGGTTTCCTCAAGGATGCTGGCCAGGGCGGGGTCAGGGTAACGGATAGGCTCCTCACCATGCTTGGCTTTAATGAAGGTAGGGATGTGCTCCATAGGTCCAGGGCGATACAGGGCTACCATAGCGGCAATATCGCTGAAGGTGGTCGGTTTAAGCTCCTTGATGTAGCGGCGCATGCCAGCCCCCTCCAGTTGAAACACACCGGTAGTTTCCCCCGAGGAGAGCAGCTCAAAGGTCTTGGCGTCATTCAGCGAGATATGATGCAGGTCAATATCAATACCACGGTTTTGGTAAATAATCTCCTTTGCCTTGCCCAAGATGGTGAGGTTAGCCAGACCGAGGAAGTCCATCTTCAAAAGGCCAATCTGGGCAATATCTTCCATAGTGAACTGGGTCATAACAGTTGCTTCACCGTTAGCCTTGCTTACTCGTTGCAGAGGAACATATCTGGTAAGGGGCTCTTTAGATATGACTACTCCGGCAGCATGAGTGCTAGCGTGGCGAGCAATACCCTCTACCCTCCTGGCTGAATCAACAAGGTTACGAACCACTGCATCCTCATCGTAGGTATTACTGAGTTCTCTATTCCCATCCAAGGCTCGAGCCAGGGTCATATTTGGGGCAAAGGGAACCAGCCTGGCTACGCGGTCAACATCACTATAAGGCATGCCCAGGGCTCGACCCACATCCCTGAGGGCAGCCCTGGCACCCAGTGTGCCAAAGGTAATAATCTGGGCGACATGGTCTTGCCCGTATTTTTGCGATACATAGGAGATGACCTCGTCACGGCGGCCATCCTCAAAGTCTAAATCTATATCTGGCAGCTCTTGACGCTCCAGGTTGAGAAAGCGCTCAAAGACCAGTTCATTTTCAACAGGGTCAACCTCAGTGATACCCAGGCAGTGAAGGACAATACTGGCCGCAGCACTACCCCTAACCCCGAACAGTATATTATGCTCCTTGGCGAAGGAGATAATGTCCCAGACAACAAGGAAGTAGTTGGCAAATTGAGTCTTCCCTATTACTTCCAGCTCATAGTCAAGCCGCTGCTTTATCTCCGGAGTAGGTGCAGGGTAGTATCGGGGTAGACCCTCATAACAGAGGTCAGCCAGAAATTGGTCGGCAGTTTTCCCCTCAGTCAACCCTATCTCAGGAAGGTAAAGACGGCCAAACTCGAGCTTGAGGTTACACATCTCAGCAATGCGCCCGGTGTTCTCTATAGCCTGAGGAATATCACGATAAAGCTCCGCCATCTCCTGCGGACTCTTGAGATAAAAAAAGTCGCCAGCCATCTTCATTCTCTTGTCATCATAGATGGAAGAGTTGGTGCCGATACACAGCAGCAGGTCATGGGCTGAGGCATCCTCCTGATTAATATAGTGGACATCGTTAGTTGCTACCAGCGGAATATCCAACTCAGTGCTCATAGCTATGAGACCCTGATTTATCTGCTCCAGTTCAGGAATGGGGTGCCTCATTATTTCAAGGTAGAAACCGCCAAGTGTTTGCTTATACCACAAAGCAGCCTGTTTTGCCTCATCAAGTCGTCCTTCCAGAATGAGGTGGGGAACCTCACCAGCGATACATCCAGAGAGGGCAATAAGACCCTGATGATACTGTTTAAGAAGCTCTTTATCTATCCGCGGCTTGTAGTAAAAGCCCTCAAGGTGCGCTTTGGTGGTGAGCTGGATTAAATTGCGGTATCCCGTCTGGTTTTTGGCTAGTAGAACAAGGTGGTAGGGTCTCTTATCGCTGGCATTACGACTGAAGCGGCTATCCTGAGTTATATAAATCTCGCTGCCGATAATGGGTTTTATGCCTGCCTCTTTGGCTGCCAGGTAGAACTCAATAGCGCCATACATAACGCCGTGGTCGGTTATAGCCAGGCTGTCCATTCCCAGTTCTTTGGCTCGCAACACCAGTTGAGGGATACGGGACATGCCATCAAGCAGGCTATACTCGGTGTGGACATGAAGGTGAGTAAACATTGTCCTTCCTGGCTCAGCGTTTGAATAATTATAGCACAGGGTTAACTTTTAAAGTATTTTTGTACTCGCCCAACAGGGCTAGTTTTTGAGGTATTTCCCGATTAGATTAAAGAAGCTATTAAGGTAACCCATCCCCCTGACCCCCTTCCCTTAATAAGGGAAGGGGGAAAAGATTATTTAAGAGAGGCTCCGCCTCTCTTTGACTCTCTTATTTTTGGGGGTGTTTAAGAGGGGCTTCGCCCCTCTTTTCTATCAATCCCCCTCTCCTTTGAAGGAGAGGGGGATTAAGGGGGTGAGGTAGATAAATACTATTATTTTTAACCTTGACAGTGTAAAATCTCAGCGGGGATAAGATTGAAAATTTTGGGTATTGCCGCTAAATGGGTTTTTATATTGTGTCTGCCCATGCTGCTGCTGTCAGCCAGCATCGGCTGGGCAGTAAATAGCCTCTGGCTCTATAAATATGGCTTTGAGAAATACAATGTCAGCCATACTACCGGCCTGGTCGACTCGGAGCTAGAAAACGCAGCCACCGGGCTAATTAGCTACTTTAACTCTGGTGAAGAATATATTAGCCTCACCGTAATTAAGGACAACGAACCGTTTGTTTTATTTAATCAGCGAGAGGTAGTTCACCTCAAGGATGTCAAGGGGCTGATTCGGCTGGATTACCGGGTTCTACTGGGGACGCTGATTTATGCTTTAAGCTATGCTGGAGTTAGTCTTTTCTGGCGTAAGGGAAAATATTGGAGAAGACTGGCGGGGGGGGTGGTTGGTGGGGGTAGCATCACCCTGGCTTTAATGCTAGCTCTGGGGTTAGGGACACTACTAGGTTTTGACCAGCTATTTTTACAGTTTCACCTCATCAGCTTCAGCAATCAGCTATGGCAGCTAAGCCCGACCAGAGACTACCTGATAATGCTCTTTCCCCGGGGCTTCTGGTATGATGCTACTCTCTTCTGTGCCCTGGGAACAGTGGGTATGACCGTAATTCTAGGCGGGGTGGCTGGAGGGTATCTACTGTTTACTAGAAAAAGTTTTGTTTTTTGATAATAGGTGTCATAATACAACCAGATAATCAAAAATATCTGCCAATATTGGGGGTTAATTATGAGGAAAGCCATTATTCCAATCACATTGGTAGTAGTATTAACAGCAGCACTCCTACTTTCAGGGTGCGAAGTAACTGGCCCGGGAGGTGTAGTTACCGAAGAAAAGGATTTTGCCGATTTTACCTATGTTGATGTAGAAGGTACCTTTGAGGTCGAAATAATCCAGTCGGATTCATTCAGCACTTCCGTAAGTGCCGATGAGAGCTTCTTCGATTATATCGCCGTCACCAAAGAAGGAAACACATTAAGAATATATCTCAAGCCACGCCACATTTTCACTGACTTCACCCTGGGGGCAAAAACCTTGAAAGCCAAGATTACCATGCCCGCTCTGTATGGATTAAATCTATCCGGGGCAAGCAAGGCAACTGTCACCGGATTTAAGTCGTCAAAGGATTGCAATCTCAATGTATCAGGGGCAAGTTCCGTAGATATAGATGATATTGAAGTGGGTGACATAGAATTTGAAGTATCGGGAGCGAGTAAAGTTAGCGGTAGTGTGAACGCCAGCGATGTAAGATTTGAAGTATCGGGGGCGAGCGAAGTTGACTTAGAGGGTTCGGCGGACAATATTATGCTTACCGCATCCGGTGCCAGCAAGGTAAACCTGGCTGATTTTCCGCTCAGCAATGCCAATGCCAAACTCAGTGGAGCCAGTGAAACAACCCTAGACGTAAAAGGAAGACTGGATGCTGTTCTAAGCGACGCCTCAAGACTTTATTTTCAGGGAAACCCCACCATGGGCAACATCAGCGTAACCGGCGCCTCAACCATAAAACACGAATAAGAAGAAAGGGGATAGTTTATATGGAAGGGGAACATCTAGCTGCCGTCTGTGGGCTTTATTGCGGGGCTTGCAGTTTATACCGTGCCCGGCGCGACAACGACCCACAGCAACTAGAGGAGCTACTACAGACTCTGTCGGAACACTGGCAGGTGCTCTCGGATGAACTCGATTGCGATGGCTGCCTTGCCGGAGGCCGCCTTACTCCTTATTGCCGCGAGTGTAAGATGAGGCTGTGTGCGGCGGATAAGCCGGGGGTTACCCGATGTTCCGACTGCCCGGACTTCCCCTGCTCCCTCATCACCGACTTCAACAACGACGGAGTCCGTCACCATGCCGAAGTCCTGGAGAACATCCGCCACCAGCGTGAGATAGGCGTTGATGAGTGGCTACAGGAAGAATATGAGCGGTGGCGCTGCCAGTTCTGCGGGGTCTCTTTGGAATGGTATACCCGGACCTGTTACCGCTGCAGAACACCCCAGCCCCACCGCCTCCCCTCACTGCCGAGGGATGAGAAGTAGTCTCTAAACACGGACGAAACCAACCAAACCAGAAAGGCTATAATTTTGGGTGGGGTGGTGGGTCAATAAGAATCTCTTTCACCATCTCCAGCGGCTACTTGCCAGTAATTCATAATTACCTCCTTATCTCATCCTCACCCTCTTCAATCTATTCAGTGCCTCGTTCTTTTCTCTAATTCCCAGTTTTGTTTTATGGATAGCTTTACTCAAAAGCTCAATGCTCTGGTCGTAGGTTTTCCTACCCATCCTCAGCGACAATGATGAGTGTCTGACTGTTCTCTGCAAGCCTAGGGACACTTGGTTCTTTGTTCGTCAGGTAGCCTAGTTACCGAGCTTGACGGCCGTGCCGTAGGCCAAAAGCTCAGCGGCAGTGCCGACGACACTGGTAGTCACGAAGCGGACATCAATGACGGCATCAGCCCCCAGTTCCGCAGCCTGGGCTATCATCCGGTCAGTAGCCACTTTACGGGCTCGCCCCATCATCTCCGTATACTCAATCAGCTCACCACCAAGAACCAGTCGCATTAGAGCAGAAATGTCCCTTCCGAGCCAGATGGCAAAGATGGTATGCCCCCTGACCAAGCCCAAAGTCTCAGTTATCTCACGACCTGGGACTTCTGCAGAATTTTGAACCAACATCTGAGGCTGGGACTCCTCAGGTGGGAGCTCCCCCCCAAGGGCCCCGCCTTTCTGCCGTTCGGCGGCCACCGTTAGCAAGATGACCAGAATACCGCCCAAAACGCAGTAGACCGCAATCTTGAACCACAAGGGCAATCCCGGATAGTTGTAGATGTACCAAGGCACCCCGGCAAAGATGGCGGTGAAGAGCCCGAGTACGAAGACCGAGGAACCGACCAGTCGAATTATCTTCATAGTTTCTCCTCCTTTGGCTAAGATTTCTGAATTCAGTATTGCTCCCCGAGCAAGGTTCGAACTATGTTCTATCATACACCCCTCACCCTCTTCAATCCATTCAGCGCCTCGTTCTTTTCTCTAATTCCCAGTTTTGTTTTGTGGATGGCTCCGGATAGTAGCTCAATGCTCTGGTCGTGGGTTTTTCTGTCTACCGGGTAGGGGATGCCGTCCTTGCCACCGTGGGCGAATATGTTATCCAAGTCTATTATAACTATTCACCCAAGGGATTGCGAAATGCAGTGGTGACCTACTCCGTTTTGTGATGTTTTTGTGACTTCTTACCCTCATTTTGTGACACGGGTGTGAGTCGATTTCACCAAACTACAAAGGGACCAATCGTTAATAACATTAAATGTGATACATTTATCAATCTTAAATCAAGTACTACAAAAGGATGACATATATGGTAATGTGGAAGTTAAAGAGCTGCCCTCGATGTAGGGGTGATATCTTTATTGACAAAGAGCTGGATGGCTGGCACGAGCAGTGCCTCCAGTGCGGCTACGTGCGCAACATACCAAACACAGTCAACGTCCACCAGCACAGTGGCGATAAGGGGAGGAAGGAGTTGTCCAAGTTATCTAGCCGATACCCTTAGAGGCAAAGGGGAAGGGCAATAGCCTAAGACATCAATTATATACTGCAGGTATCGCAGTTAGTAGCGCCACAGCTAGCGCAGGGGCTGCCCCCTACGGGAGAAGTCAGCCCACTCTCATCCGTGGAGAAGCAAGCGAAGGTGGATAATACCCGTTCAGCGCTTTGCTGGCAGTGGGGGCAGGAAGCCGCCTCACCAGCCTGGCTTAACGGGCGTAATAGCTCAAACTTTAAATTACAATCAGAGCAAACATACTCATATATCGGCATTTTTCTTCTCTCCCCACCATTAGTTTAAGCAGTTTCAAGTAGTAAGTCAAGCCTGAGAGTCTTTATCAATCCAATCTTGTCGATTTATATAACCCCATCCCCTGTATCCCCTTCCCCTTGATAAGGGGAAGGGGAAGATTTTGAAAAGAGGGGCTGACGCCCCTCTTAAACGCCCCTACTTATTAACTTAAAGTAAGGAGAGTTAAAGAGAGGCTTCGCCTCTCTTACATATAATTCCCCCTCCCTTTCTAAGGGAGGGGGATAAAGGGGGTGAGTTACCAAATAGATATTAAAGGGGATAGGTTTCCAGACAGTCTCGGAGAGTTTAGTGACACCTCTTTAAGCTTCCCAGACCACCTTGCCACCAATAATAGTCATCTCAACCTTAATATCTTTTATCTGTGCCGGGGGTGTTTTAGTCGGGTCATCGCTTAGTAACACCAGGTCAGCCAGCTTGCCCGGAGCAATGGAGCCTTTTATATCCTCCTCAAAAGAGGCGTAGGCAGCATTTATGGTATACATAGCCAGTGCCTGACTGGCTGAAATGCGTTCCTCGGGTAGAAGCTGCTGCCCTGATTCAGCCTGTCTGGTGACGGCAGCATATATGCCGACTAATGGGTTATCAGGGACTATTGGTGAATCTGAGCTACCGGCAACAATCACCCCACTGTTGAGGAAAGACTTAATTCGGTATAGCCACGGCAGCCGGTCAGCCGGCACCATAGCCAAATATCTTTCGCCGCTATAATAGAGGAAGGGGGGCTGAGTAACTACCACCGCCTGAAGCCTCTTTAGTCGCTTAAGCAAGCGAGAAGAGCACTCGGAGCAGTGCTCGATGCGGTGGCGCCGTCCAGCTTGAGGGAGCTGACTATGGGCATATTCCAGAGCAATGATGGCTGCTTCCACCGTGCCTTGCTGAATGGCATGGATAGCCAGTTGAAAGCCAGCCCGGTGAACATCAAGTACCTGCTGGTTTAACTCCGGCTGGGGAGGGTAGAGCTGTCCGGTGGCCTCACTCAGTACCATCTTTACCCCACCCAGACGCAACTGACTATCACCGGAGCCTGAAACTAAGCCCGCCTCCTGAAACTGGCTTAAAGCTTCAATACCAGACATCATATATAGCCGGCTCTTTAGCTTGCCGCTGTCCTTAAAATGGCAGAATTTCTGCCAACGGTTAAAATCATTAACCACTGTCGCATCTTGCAGAGAGGTAATCCCTTGAGACAGGTAGTGCCGATTAGCTAAGGTTATGCCATTGGTTAGCTCGGCTTCGGCTAGAGGAGGCATTACCTTTTCTCTGATATGGCCTAGCATCTCACTCCCTAATAGGAGACCGGTTGGTTCCCCGGTGTTGAGGTCTCGGTCAAAGAGCCCGCCCGGTGGCTCCGGTGTTTCCCCGGTAATACCAGCCAGGGAGAGTGCCAGACTATTGAGCACGCAGGCGTGCAGGGAACGGTGAGACAGGACTACCGGATGGTGAGGTGCTACCTCATCAATATCCCAGCGAGTCGGGTGGCGTTTCTCGGCAAGGTAAAAATCGTTATAGTCGGTGCCGGTAATCCACTGGCCTGATGGGGTATGCCGAGCCTTGCGGCTGATGACTGCCTTTATGTCACTAATAGAGCTAACTGATGACGGGCTCAGGTCAATGCTGAGCTGCTTTCTTATAAAGGAGAAAATATGGCAATGGGCATCATTAAAACCAGGCACCACAGTTTTAGCCTGGCAGTCAATTACTCTGGCTTTGGCTCCCCTGACCGACTCCAGGCTTTCGTTACCGCCGACCAGTAAAATCTTGTCACCCTTAATTGCCACCAGCTCAGCGGTGGGTTGCCCGGGGTCTATGGTTATCACATTAGCGTTTTTCAGAATAAGGTCAGCAACTGACATTTTAGAACTTACCTACCTCACCCCCTTAATCCCCCTCTCCTTCAAAGGAGAGGGGGAAATGATTATAGGAGAGGGGTTTCGCCCCTCTCTGACTCTCCCGCAAAGATAAATAGCCTCTTTTTAATCTTTTGACCAGGTAACCACAGGGTAGTATACTACTGAGTAACCTACTCCGACAAATGGAGACCAAGATGAATATGGGGGAGCGAGCCGAGAAACTGGTTTCGTGGCTGAGAGAGAGAGTATTGGCTGGCGAGTGTAAGGGGGTGGTGCTGGGCATGAGTGGTGGGGTTGATTCCTCAGTAGCGGCGGTATTATGTCAGCGTGCCTTCCCACAAAGCATGTTTGGAGTGCTTATGCCCTGCTACAGCAGCCCGGAGGATGAGGAGCACGCCCTGGCTGTAGCCAGCAAGTTTTCTATTCCAACTAAAACGGTGGTTCTTGACAGCGTTTTTGACACCTTACTCAAGGTATTGCCTGAGGATAGTGCTGACCCGGCGGCTAGCCAGCCGGCTCAAGCTAACCTCAAGGTCAGGTTAAGGATGCTCACCCTTTATTACTTCGCCAATCAGCTTAAATATATGGTGGTCGGCTCAAGCAACAGGAGTGAGCTTTCTGTAGGCTACTTTACCAAATATGGTGATGGCGGGGTAGATATTCTGCCCTTAGGCAATCTGGTTAAAGGGCAGGTGAGTGAGCTAGCCAGCTCCCTGGGTATTCCGCAGGAAATTATAAATAAGCCTCCCTCAGCCGGCTTACGGCCAGGACAAACCGACGAGGGTGATTTGGGGTTCAGCTATGACGAACTCGACCGCTATCTGGTTAGCGGCCAAGCATCAGATGAGGTGCGGGGGATGATTGAGTCTATGATGGCGGCTGGTAGCCACAAGCGCTTACCACCCACAGTGCCTACCTTCTAGGCTTCGCCTCTCTTTAACTCTCCTTTATTACCTGCCACTTTGAAGGAGAGGGGGAAGAGGATTTGTTAAAGGGGCTTCGCCCCTTTTAATCCCCTTACTAATAATGACCTTCCCTGTTTTTGGGCTCGTTTATCAAGGGGTCAGGTTAATAAATACTCTCATTTTTTTTCTTGCTTTAGCCAGTTCCCTGTGTTATTATTTAGTTGAGGCGAATATGACCACGGAGAAAGGGAAAGCGCTAGAGCTAGCCATTGGCCAGATCGAAAAGCGATTTGGCAAAGGCTCAATCATGAAGCTGGGAGAATCGACCGCCATGTCCCCGGTGGAGGTTATCCCCAGTGGTTCAATGTCACTAGACCTAGCCTTAGGAGTAGGGGGTATTCCCAGAGGGCGGATTACAGAAATATTTGGCCCCGAGGCATCAGGGAAGACTACGTTGGGTCAGCATATAATTGCTTCAGCACAGAAGCAGGGAGGTATAGCTGCCTATATTGATGTAGAGCATGCCCTAGACCCCACCTATGCTAGCCATTGCGGGGTCAATGTTGACGACATGCTCATCTCCCAACCAGATGCCGGGGAGCAGGCCCTGGAGATTACCGAGGCGCTGGTCAGGAGCGGGGCGGTTGATGTAATAGTAATAGATAGTGTAGCCGCCCTAGTACCCCGGGCCGAAATTGAGGGGGAGATGGGGGATACCCATGTTGCCTTACAAGCCCGCCTAATGTCACAAGCCCTGAGAAAGCTGGCTGCCGCTATCGGTAAAACGGGAACAGCAGTGGTATTCATCAACCAGTTAAGAGAAAAGGTCGGCATTATCTTTGGTAATCCTGAAGTGACACCAGGTGGTAGAGCTCTAAAGTTCTATAGTTCGGTCAGGATAGACCTAAGGCGTGTCGATACTATCAAGCGGGAAAACGAGGCAATAGGCAGTCATGTCAGGGCCAGAGTAGTTAAAAATAAGGTTGCGCCTCCCTTTAGAAGTGCTGAGTTTGACATCATGTTTGACCATGGGATAAGTCTGGAGGGTGACCTCCTTGACCTTAGTGTAGAGCTGGGGCTAGTGAGTAAGTCTGGCGCCTTTTTCTCCTATGGTGACATTCGCCTAGGGCAAGGCAGGGAGAATGCCAAGCAGTACCTGTCTCAGAATCCTGAGCTTGCCCAAGAGATTGAGCAGCGGATTAGAGCCTCAGCTATCAGCACCCATCATCTTCTGGTCAGTGAATAGAAAGTTTATGAACTGACAGATTAATAGATAACAAGTAGATAGTAGGTGCAGGTAAAGCTGAGGCTATAGCCTCAGCTTTACGTGTTAGAAGGGGGTAGGGTAAGTTAATGAGGAAGATTACTGCCCTCCGTATCGGGAGGGGTCGGGGGAAGCGGGTAAATATATTCTTAGACGGCAAATTTGCTTTCAGCCTGGAAGCTGAGGTGGCAGCCAAAGAGGGATTGCAGGTTGAGGAGGTGCTATCGGACGAGCAGATTGAGGCACTGGCTAGGTCTGACCACTTTCACCGCTGCCTTAATGCTGCTATCCACTACCTTAGCTACCGACCCCGGAGTGAGTCTGAGCTAAGAGAGAGGCTTCGTCAGCGTGGTTTTGATGGTGATACTCAAGAGGCAGTAATAACCAGGCTAAAGGAGCAGGGATTGGTGGATGATATGGCTTTCGCTCAATTCTGGAAGGATAACCGGGAATCGTTTAGCCCTCGCAGCCAGTGGCTAACCAAGCTGGAGTTGAGGCGGAAGGGCGTGGCTAACGACATCATAGACCAGGTGGTTGATGCCATAGACAATGATGCTAGTGCCTATCGGGCAGCCCTGGGTAAAGCTCGAAGTTTACCCCAGTTTGACTATCAGAGCTTTCGTCGCCGATTAGGTGAATATCTCAAGCGACGTGGATTTAGCTACGGGGTGATACATCATACTGTGGAACGGCTGTGGCAAGAACAGGAGGGTAGCGGCGTAAAGCTGGAAAATGGATAGTATTAGCTATTCATAGTCTACCCTTACTCAATAGAAAGTTACAAAGGGAAGGGGGGTGAAAAAATGGGAACTGAATTCTATATCGACTATGTCGCATTAATCATGACGTTTTTCATCGGTGTGGTACTGGGAGGCACGGTTGTCTTTTTCTTCCGGCGAATGGCGATTAATCGTCAGCTTCGAGTTGCCCAGAGGAAAGCGGCTAGAACAGTGGCTGAAGCCAGACTTGAGGCCAAGAATGCGCTCAATGAGGCGAAGGAGGAGGCAGAGAAAGTCAGGTCAACAGCTGACACAGAGTATCGTGAACGGCGCGCTGAACTACAGCGTCAGGAGAACCGTCTGTCCTCCAAGACGGAGACCTTAGAGCGCAGGTTAGAAGGTGTGGAGCAGCGTGAACGCAATCTGGCTAACAAGGAAAAGGGGATAGAGTCCATTCGCGCTGACCTTACCGAGGTTAGAGATAGGCAATTAAAGCAGCTAGAGCTGATTTCGGGTATGTCCAGTGCCGAGGCAAAGCAGGCCCTGCTTGAGAGAATAGAGGGTGAGATGGGAGAGGAAACTTCAAGGCGCCTTAGGGAGTGGGAAGATAAGTTAAAGGAGGAAGCTGATAGGAAAGCCCAGGGGATTTTGTCCCAGGCTATCCAGCGCTCCGCCTCTGAGGTGGTATCTGAGACCTCAGTGGTTAGTGTTCCTCTCCCCGGTGATGAGATGAAAGGTCGGCTTATCGGGCGAGAGGGTCGTAATATTAGAGCTCTGGAGCAGGCTACTGGCGTTGACCTAATTATTGACGATACACCTGAGGCAGTAACCCTGTCTAGCTTTGACCCGGTGCGGCGAGAAGTAGCCCGCCTGGCTTTAAATAAGCTTATCGTTGATGGCCGTATCCACCCGGCTCGTATTGAAGAGGTGGTAGATAAGGCCAAGGAGGAAGTAGACGCTACCATCTATAGTGCTGGCGAGCAGGCAGCATATGAGGTAGGGGTGCACGGACTACGTCCTGAGTTAATCAGGTTGCTTGGTCGTCTTAAGTATCGCACTAGCTATGGACAGAATGTTTTGGCGCATAGTATTGAGGTCGCTTATCTAGCTGGCATGATTGCTTCAGAGTTGGGAGCCAATGTTGCCATAGCTAAGAAAACCGGGCTGCTTCATGACATTGGCAAGGCAGTAGACCGCGAGGTGGAGGGCACTCACGCTGCTATCGGGGCTGACCTTGTTAAGCAATGGGATAAAACCCCTGAGGTTGTTCAAGGTATCGCTGAGCACCACTTTGAGACTACTACTACCGGTGTTTGGGGCTATATCACCTCAGCGGCTGATGCTATCAGTAGCGCCAGACCAGGAGCCAGGCGTGAGTCGTCAGAAAACTATCTGAAACGGCTAAGGGCGCTGGAGGATGTAGCCAATAGCTTCAAGGGAGTAGAGAAGTCCTTTGCTATCCAAGCTGGTCGTGAAATCCGCATTCTGGTCAAGCCGGAAGAGATTGATGACCTAGGGGCAATGAGGCTTGCCCGAGACATCGTTAAGAAGATAGAGGAAGGCCTGGAGTACCCGGGCCAAATAAAGGTTACCGTGCTCAGGGAAACAAGAGCTATAGATTATGCTAAGTAGGAGGTGTCAGCAAGGGGAAGAAGACAAGCTCTGGTGAAGTGTCTATCCCCTGCCGAAGAGCTGGTGTTAATATTAGCGGTTGGTGATATAATTGGACGGCCTGGTAGGCAAGCAGTGAACAAGCTCTTGCCTGGTCTGCGACAGCAATACGGGCTAGACCTGGTCATTGCTAACGTTGAGAATGTTGCTGGCGGTTTAGGTGTAACGCCACCTACAGCTAGAGAGCTACTCGATGCCGGCGCTGATGTGCTGACCTCGGGAAATCACATATGGGCTCAGAAGGAGATTATTCCATACCTTGACGGTGAGATGCCTATTTTACGCCCGTTAAATTATCCCCCAGGTGTGCCTGGGAGGGGCTATCTGGTCAAAGGTCAGACTATGGTGGTTAATTTGATAGGGAGAACCTTTATGAGCAATTTCGATTGCCCGTTTAGAGCTATGGACCAACTACTATCTGAGCTTAGCCCCAAGCCACCGGTTATTGTTGTTGATTTCCATGCCGAGGCAACATCAGAGAAGATGGCAATGGGGAGATACCTGGATGGTCGGGTCAGTGCTGTGCTCGGCACCCATACTCACGTGGGAACCATTGATACCCAGTTGCTACCTCAGGGCACCGCCTATGTTACCGATATTGGCATGACCGGTCCGGCTGACTCAATTATAGGTGACGACATCGAGGCAGTGCTTCAGCGCTTTCTGACTATAATACCCCATCGTTTATCCGTTGGGCAGGGCAAAACAATATTTAATGCGGTCTTGGTTAGGGTAGATGACAAGAGTGGTAAGGCGATGAGCATTGACCGAATCTATCAGGAGGTGGAGGAGTAGTGTCCAAGGTAGACCTCCACATACATTCAACTGCATCTGATGGCCGACTGAGCCCGGCAGAGGTCGTCCGTAAATCAGCAGAGGCAGGGCTAACTGTTATTGCCCTGGCTGACCATGACACTGTGGATGGTATTGTTCCCGCTCTGGAAGCAGCCAAAGCCTTCCCCTGGCTAAAAGTGATGCCCTGCGTTGAAATTAGCACCTATGTCCCCACGGGTGAGGTTCATGTTCTAGGCTACCTTATAGATTATACTCACCCTGAGTTGCAGGCTACTTTAGGGAGAATGCGTAATTCCCGGCAGGAGCGGGCTCAGGGGATGATTGCTAAACTGAAGAATCTAGGTTTGCCCATTGAGTGGGAGCGGGTCCAGGAAATAGCCGGCAGCGGTTCCATAGGCCGTCCTCACCTTGCCCAAGCTATGTTAGAGAAAGGCTATATAGCCTCAATCAAAGAGGCGTTTACCAAGTATATAGGCTGGGGTGGGCCAGCCTATGTTGAACGGGACAAGATGACCCCTGGAGAGGCAGCGAAGCTGATATTGCAGGCTAACGGCTTGCCAGTGCTGGCACACCCATCAACTGTTAACGACCCGGAGGCGATGGTTATTGAGCTAAAGGCGAGCGGTCTGGTAGGCATTGAAGCTTACTATGATGGCTATACTGCCGAAGAAATCAAGAGGCTGGTTAGCCTAGCCGAGAGGTATGGTCTTATCGCCACCGGCGGCAGTGACTACCACGGTCTAGACGCTAGCACCGAGACTATGATTGGTGGCGCTGATGTGCCGATAGAATCAGCGGAGCAACTTATAGCTCTGGCCGAGCAGCGAGCACTAAAGCCAGCCAGCCCGTAGCAGAAGGAGGGGTTGTGGTTATTGGGTTTATATTACTGGTATTAGCTGCCTATCTTCTGGGTTCGGTACCAGCCGCTTATCTAGTGGCTAAATGGTCCCGGGGGATAGACATCAGGCAATTTGGCAGTGGCAATGTCGGAGCGGCAAATGTATTAGCAGTTGTTGCTAGGCGGTGGAGTATCCCGGTAACCATTTTTGACATCGGTAAAGGCGCATTAACAGTATGGGTAGCCCAACTGATAGGGCTTGGTGCTGCTCAGCAGGTAACAGTGGGTATCGTTACGATTATCGGGCACAATTGGCCAATATTTCTTCGCTTTCAAGGTGGACGCGGTGTTTTTACCACTCTTGGCGTTGTCACCATGCTATCCCCCAAACTGGGCCTCATAGCCCTGGTGATATCCTACTCGCTGGCTCCATTACGACAGGTAGCGCTAGGGGTGACTCTAGCATTGGTCTCTTTGCCCATTTTTAGCTGGTTCCTTAGCCAGCCACTGGACATAGAAGAAAGACTGCCGATTACGCTGGGCTTCGTGGCACTAGCCTTGATAGTCCTATCAAGGCGGCTGATGGCGCCAAGAACTCCCCTTAGTGAATCAGTATCCCCAAGAGAGCTATTCTTTAATCGCCTGCTTTTTGACCGGGATATAAGGGACAGAAAAGTCTGGATAAGCCAAAGCCATATCGGGGTAAGCTCAAGGGAACAAGCTCCCGGGCAAGAGGAAGAGCAGGAGAAGGGTCGATTAATATCCTGAGAGGCGCCACCCCTAGACCTAGCCTTCCCTAATGAATTGTCTGGCAATGGTCATTCGCTGCATCTCAGAGGTACCCTCATAGATTTCAAGAATTCTGGCATCGCGGAAATAACGCTCTAAAGGATAATCCTTAATATAGCCGTAGCCCCCATGTATTTGAATAGCTTTAGTAGTAACAAACATGGCTGCTTCAGCAGCAAAATCACGCACCATTGTCCTCAGCATTTTCTGGTCCTCAGTCAGTGAAAAGTCCATCCTTACCTCCTAACGAAACCTGGGCAATGATTTTTGAGGCAGCCGACCGAGGATTGGTTTTCCGATACACCAAGTCGTCCACCAGCTTTGCTAAGTAATCTTTATCCATTCTCTCAATATAATTCTTAAGAGAACTTTCAACAGCCATCGTCAACTCTAGTTTGGCTCTTTCCCGGCGGCGCTTTTCCAGTTCCCCACTGGAGGTGAGGAACTCCCTATGCCTGAGGATTTCCTCCGCTAATTGCTCGGTGCCTATATCAGAGACTGCCTCGGTTAAGATTATACCCGGCTTCCACTCACCAGGAAGGTGGGTTTTCATCTCAAGCATAACTTCCAGTCCGGTTCTTAAATTGTCAGCGCCCTCTCTATCTGCCTTATTTATGACAAAGATGTCAGCCACTTCCAGAATACCGGCTTTCATCATTTGGATTTCATCCCCCATCCCTGGAGTCAAAACAATAATAGAGGTATCAGCAACCCTAGCAATATCTACCTCTCCCTGCCCTGAGCCGACCGCCTCGACAAAGATGATGTTTTTACCCATAGCATCCATAACATGAATCGTATTTACCGTAGCCTTTGATAATCCCCCTTTCCAGCCTCTGGCAGCCAGGCTTCGAATAAATACATCCTTATCTACGCCATAGCTCTGCATCCTTACCCTATCCCCTAATATTGCCCCGCCGGTAAAAGGACTTGTCGGGTCGAGAGCAACAACGCCAACTGTCATATTTTTCTTTCTAAAGACATTTATTAGACTGCCGAGCAGTGTGCTTTTGCCGACACCCGGGGCACCGGTCATGCCAACTATATAGGCCCGTCCGGTGTGGAGATAGACGCTCTCCAGTTCCTCAACTGCATCTGATACTTCATCCTCTATGCCTCTCATCAGCCTAGCCGCAGCTAGAACATCACCCTCTAATATTTTGTTTACTAGATTCATCTTCGCCTCCGGCACGAGCTAAGCCTACCTAAGAAGCTTTACGTTCTCTTTCGTCCACTTTATTATTTCCTCAAGGGGTGTGCCTGGTAGGAATACCTCCTTGATACCGACTTCCTTGAGCCTGGGAATATCTTCTCCAGGGATAATGCCGCCACCAACAACTGTAATGTCGATGGCCCCCTTTTCTCTCAACTGTTTGACTACCTCGGTGAAAAGATACATATGAGCACCAGAAAGACAGCTAAGACCAACCAGGTCAACATCCTCTTGTATAGCAGCATTAACTATCTGCTCAGGTGTCTGATGCAAGCCAATATATATCACTTCAAAGCCAGCATCCCTATATTTCCTGGCTACAATTTTTGCTCCCCGGTCATGACCATCTAAGCCCGGTTTGGCTATTAGTACTCTTAATTTCCTCTCCAAACTCATTCTCTCCTCAAATCAGAAGTTAGCCTTCGCACCCGATGTCTACTAGTAGAAGCCAGGGTCTCGATACTCACCGAAAACTTGGCGATACACATCACAAATTTCCTGTTCAGTAACATATTCTTTAACGGCTTCAATCACATAGGGCATTACATTTTTGTCACTTTTACAAGCAACACGAAGAGCATCCAGTGTTTGGGCTACCTTTCGATTATCTCTTGCTCTCTTAACTTCTTTTAGTCTATGAATCTGTTCAGCTTCTACTTTTTCATTGACCTTTAATAATTCAATGGGGGTTTCTTCATCAGTAACATATTTATTTGTCCCTACCATAACCTTTTCTCCCCTGTCTATCTGCTGTTGAAAATTATAAGCGGCATTGGCAATCTCAGTCTGGGGGAACCCTTTGTCAATAGCTGCCAACATACCCCCCATTTTATCTATCTTTTCGATATACTCCCAAGCCTTCTCCTCTATTTCATTGGTTAACGCTTCTACAAAATAAGAACCAGCTAGAGGGTCTATCGTATTAATCACCCCTGTCTCCTCAGCCAGAATCTGTTGAGTGCGAAGGGCAATATTGACCGCAAAGTCAGAAGGTAAAGCCAAAACCTCATCAAGGGAATTGGTGTGTAAAGACTGCGTTCCCCCTAAAACCGCAGCCAGAGCCTCAGTAGCAATCCTGATAATATTATTGAAAGGCTGGTGAGCGGTGAGGGAACAACCTGCCGTCTGAGAGTGAAACCTCATCCACCAAGTGCGAGGATTTTTGGCTTTGAACCTGTCCCTCATTATTTTAGCCCACATCCTTCTAGCGGCTCTAAGTTTAGCTATTTCCTCAAAGAAGTCTATATGAGAATTAAAAAAGAAGGAAAGTCTGGGAGCAAAGACATCAACATCTAGCTTCTTTCTGTCGATAACATCCTTTACATAAGCTATCCCATCAGCCAGGGTAAAGGCTAGCTCCTGAACTGCAGTAGAGCCTGCCTCCCGTATATGGTAGCCACTGATGCTTATCGCATTCCACCTAGGAACATGCTTGGTGCCAAACTCGATAGTATCACTAATAAGTCTAACGGAGGGTTCAGGGGGACACATAAAGGTCTTTTGAGCAATAAATTCTTTGAGCATATCATTTTGAATTGTGCCACCCACTTTGTCCCAACTTACTCCCTGTTTTTCGGCGGCTACCAGATACATAGCCCAAAGTATGCTGGCTGGTGGGTTAATTGTCATAGAAGTTGTTACTTCATCCAAAGGGATATTCTTAGTCAAGACCTCAAAATCTGCCAGAGTATCAATGGCTACCCCGCACTTCCCACATTCAGCAATAGCCTTTGGAGAATCGCTATCATACCCCATTAATGTGGGGAAGTCGAAGGCAGTGCTTAGTCCTGTTTCACCCTCTTTTAATAACTGATGCCACCTTTTATTAGTGTCGCTGGCGCTTCCGAAGCCGGAGAACATGCGGAATGTCCATATTCTTCCCCGATATCCGGTAGCTTGACAGCCTCTAGTGAACGGATAAGCGCCAGGATAACCGATATTAGCAGCAAAGTCCAAATCCTTGATATTCTCTGGGGTATATATTGGTTCTATATCTAAGTTAGAAATAGTAGAGAACCGTTTCCCCTCCTGAAGGTCATTGGTGACTTTTTTTACCTCCTCTAACCACTTCTTCATTCCCTGATGCGCCTGATTTAATGTTTTATCACTAAACATAATATCCCCCCTCTACCACTTTCCAATGAGACCATAAACGATTATTTATTAGCTCCCGCCATATTGTTCACGCAGCACTCGCTTAAGAACCTTACCCATAGGGTTGCGTAGAAGCTCATCGGGTCTGTTTACTTACCTCACCCCATTATTTTAATTAACCCCATCCCTCGAAGAGTCTTCGACTTAACAAGGGGAAGGGGAAAATTCTTTTCTGAAGAGGGGCTTCGCCCCTCTTAGACTCCCCTTAGAAACCAAAACCTATCTTAACTAACCTCACTACTGACGTCAAGGCTCGTATAGAAGAGTGGAAAGGACAAAGGAGAGAACCAACATTAATCTTCAGCGAGTTCAAAAAATGCCTGGCTGGTCATCCGAGCGGCACAGGGCGTGCTTCTACCTCGCCAGAAAGGAATCCAGATATCCCCGGCATGCAGAATCAGGTCAACACCGCTGAAAGCACCTTTTACCTGAGGAGGAAGTGCTTCACTCGGCAAGGCGATATGAGTATCTGAAAGCAGTCCGATAAGCAATGTTTTGCGTCACTATAGAGAATATCAGCTTCTCTGTCAACCATTTGTGCCGAACTGGCAGATATTTTGGAGGCAACACTGCTGGCAAAGGGGACGGTTGCGGCAGACATTCTTACCCAGGTAGACCAGCAGGGCATGATATTCATTGAACAGCCTGGCATCGGCGGGCAGATTATCCATAAAAAGGGACTGATAGGCGGTATAGCTATTATTATCCGGTGCCCACCCGATACGGTTGATGATGCGACGAGTATAAGCGTCAATAACAAAAATTGGCTTATTAGCCGCATACAGTATTATGGAATCAGCTGTCTCCTGTCCAATACCATAGACAGAAAGAAGCTGCTGGCGAAGCTGGTCAGTATTAATGGCAAACAGCTTACCCAGGTTGTCATGGCAGTATTCTCCTAGCCAGTGAGCCAGGGACTTGAGCTTGCGTGCCTTGGCGTTATAGTAACCACAGGGGCGGATAAGGGTAGCGATTTCAGAGAGGCTGAACCGGCGTAGCGCTTGGGGTGATAGTGCCTTGGCCGCTTTCAGATTGGCTATAGCCTTCTCCGCATTCAGCCAGGCAGCGGATTGGGTAAGTATGGCGCCTACCATTACCTCAAATGGCTCCTCGGCTGGCCACCAGTGTTGAGGTCCGTAGCCGTCCATAAGCTGATGATAGATATTTTGTAACATGACCCGTCAATTGGTTCTTCACCGGAGCACTTTGGCAGCACTTGACTTATCGATTGGTTATCCACTGGGGCACTTTGGCATCAGCTACCGAATCATATCCAGGGATATAGGGTTTTATATCTATTACTGGTGAGCCATCAATGGCATCGAGCCCTTTGACTTTTAATATGTTACCCTGGCGCTGGAGCAATCTAACGGTAGCTTTGCCTATCGGATTCGGCCTATTCGGTGTCCGGGTGGCGAAAAGCCCTTTTAAAGGAACCCCTTTTCTGCCCATCGGATGCACCTTGAGTGGCACCTCATCAGAAGCAGCTTGGTACATCCAGTAAAGAACTATGATATGGGAGAAGTCACCCAGCCCATCTAGAGCCTCGGCCAAACTGCTATCAATCACTACCTCCGAAACGGTCTCCTCAAAGTCGCGCCTGGCTGGTTGCTTAATCTCATTTCTGACGATACCAATAGCTTTCACTCTCATCCCCCGACAGCCAAAAGAAAGTCCATATAACTAGCCCCTGGCGCGCCAAACACCCCAGCGCTTAACAAAGAGCTTCATCTCCCCACCGCAGTTGCGAAAGTCCTGGCAAGGGAAGACACCACGTGGTTCGCCACCACGCGCTCTAACCGCTGCTTCCCACGCATCCTTACCTTCAAGTGCCTCCGCCACACTTTCCCTATCGGTAAGCTCCATCCCGCACCTATCACAAACTAGCTTTTCCACCATGCCTATCTCCTCAAATTCTAGGCAGATTGCCAATCACAAGATAGAGCTTGCGGCTACCACGCTTCAAGGGTAGTTTGGATTTACCCTGGGTCTGGGGGTTTTACCGTTTGGTGTATTGAGGTGCCTTGCGAGCCCGCTTAAGACCGGGCTTCTTTCTCTCTTTGACCCTAGAATCTCTGGTAAGCAACCCGTTTTGGCGTAGCACCGGCTTAAGGTTTTCATCTACCTCAACCAGAGCTCGGGCAATGCCATGAGAGATGGCACCACTCTGTCCTGATATGCCACCACCGGCTACTTTGACCACTACGTTATACTTACCAAGGCTCTCAGTAAGCATAAGAGGCCTCACTATTGCTTGACGGTGCGCTACGCGAGGGAATAGCTCCTCATAGGGGGTACCATTTACAATAATAGCATCACCGCCCGGCAACAGCCTTACCTGGGCTACCGCCGTCTTGCGCCTGCCTGTCTTATGGAAGTAAGCTTGCTTTCCCAAAGGAATCTCCTTTTCCTTCTTCAAACTACCCCTCCTCCGCCTTGACCGAGGTAGCTTTTATTTGACCCTGATAAGGGTGAGCATCACCAACATAGACCCTGAGCCTTTTCATCATTTTAGCCCTCAACCGAGTGTGAGGTAACATACCTCTGACAGCATGCTCAATCACCCGGGTTGGATGGGTCTGCATCATTCTCTCTAAACTGATACTTTTAAGTCCCCCAGGATACCCAGAATGTCGGTAATAGAGCTTCTGTTTAGTCTTATTACCAGTAACACGAATCTTCTCAGCGTTGATAACAACAACAAAATCGCCCGTGTCCAGATGACGGCAGAATATTGGCTTGTGCTTACCCATAAGCAAGCCAGCTACTTGGGTGGCTAGTCTGCCCAAAACTTTATCTGAGGCATCAATAATATGCCACTCTCGCTTAATATCAGAAGCCTTAGTACTATAGGTTTTTAACATATGTCATCCTCAAAAGTCAGTGCCAAGCTCTTTTCAAACAACCTCTTCCGCAAACGGATGTGGGTAATTTACCTGCATAAGGCATAGCCCGCAGGCAGGAGCAGTTGGCCCAGCCAGGCCAGGTTTTTTCGCCTCCATTATACTATAAAACTCATCACCGCTCATCCTATCCAAGCCAACTCTGATTAGAGCCCCTACCATATTACGCACCTGATGGGGTAAGAAGGAATTAGCCACTATATTGAAAACGGCTGATTTCCCGTCCTTCCTCATTTCAGCTCGATACCCTCTCCGTACCGTGTTCTTTATCCCGAGCCCGATACCGCTGGTAAACGAAGCAAAGTCATGCTCACCGATAAGAGCCTGACACACCTGATTCACAGCATCAATATCCAGACGGCCAGCAACACGGTAGCAGAAACCTTCCCTCAGTGGAGAACGTGTCAAGCTATTTAATATATAGTAGTTATACTCCCGGCTCACTGCATGGCGCCTAACACTAAAGGAATCTTTTACTCTATGTGCCGCCTTAACCGCAATGTCCCTGGGCAAATAGTAGTTTAGCCCGTTAACAAATGTCCGCAGGGAATGAGGTGACCTAGTCTTGAAACTGACCACCTGCCCCTTGGCATGAACCCCAGCATCAGTGCGGCTAGCCGCCATCACCCGAGTCTTTTCTCCAGTAAGTTTCCACAGCGCCTTTTCTATCTCACCCTGAATGGTGGCCAGACTAGCCTGTAGCTGGAAACCATGGTAGCGTGTGCCATCATATTCCAAAATTAATACAATCCTGGTGGTCGTCGCCAAGCTGACAACCGGCTCTACCTCTGGGTTGACGGCAGTAAGCACCATTTACTTCACCAACTCAAGCTGAACCATAGCTGCCCCGTCACCCAATCTACGTCCTAATTTAGTGATACGGGTATAGCCGCCAGGGCGTTCGGCATACCTTTGGGCAAGCCCAGTAAATACCTTATCGGTCACTGTTTTATCAAAAATAAATGATAGCACCTGGCGACGGGAGTGAAGTCCACCCTTCTTACCCAATGTAATCATCTTCTCAACCAGGCTACGGGCTCGCTTAGCTTTAGCCTCGGTAGTGGTAATCTTCTCGTAACCCAAAAGGTCAGTCACCAAGTTACGATACATCGCCCTCCTATAGCTTGAAGTCTTGCCTGATTTTCCCTCGACTGCTTTACGACCCATGTTACCCTACCTCAATAAGCAACTGAAGGCGACCTTATCACCCACGCCATTACGCAGCTTGACTCTCATCTGTTTCTGCCTCAGTCTCGGTTGGGCTTCCAGTCTCCACGCCTATTTCTCTGGTCGCTAAATCGGCTGCCTCCTCCGCCTCGGCAGGCTTTCCCTCTTCCTCGCCTTCTTTAGCTTGAGACGCCAGAGAAAGCCCCAGTGCCTCAAGATGCTCCCCTACCTCCCGTTTAGATTTCTGCCCAAAATTGCGCAGCGCCATCAGGTCTTTCTCCCCTTTACTTACCAGTTCCCCCAGTGTAGCGATGCCGCCACGCCTTAAGCAATTCAAAGTGCGCACTGAGAAATCCATCTGCTCCACAGACATATTAGCTAGCTCCTCAGGAATAGCTAAGCGGCTAGGCTTCTCTTCTATCTGCAAAATCCGGGTATAACTGACAAATGGAAATAGCTGCTCCGTCAGAATTTCAGCACTGCCGCTAATTGCGTCGGCCGGCGTCATAGTGCCATCCGTCCACACTTCCAGGTACAACCGCTCACGGCCAGCCTCTTGACCAATATGAATTGGCTCAACAGTAAAATTAACCTTGCGTATTGGGGTAAAGATAGCATCCACTGGAATTACCCCTACCGGGAGATTATCGCTGGATTCAGCCTCCTTATAGCCCTTAGACAGCTCCACATCAAACTCTACATAAAGTTTGGCTTCAGGTGAATCTAGGGTGGCTAAATAAAGCTCAGGGTTGGCAATTTCAAAATCAACCGAGGGTTGAATATCAGCCGCTGAAATCCGTCCCTCCCCTTCCACCTCCAGTGTTAGCTTACCTGGTTGACCAGAAAGGGACTTTAACCTCAGCGCTTTAACATTGAGTAAAAACTCTGTGGTATCTTCCTTTATGTAAGGAATGGTAGAGAATTCATGTTGAATCCCCTCTATCTTAACCCTGCTCACGGCTGCTCCTTGAAGAAAGCCAAGAAGCACCCGCCGCATGGCATTCCCCAGAGTTATACCAAAACCCTTCTCCAGTGGCTCGGCGACAAATCGCCCAAAGTTATCCCCACTTTCAACACACTCAATCTTAGGCACTACGAGGCGAAACAAAACGCTACCTCCTCATCGTGAGTAGTACTCAACTATAGCCTTTCCGTCAAACTTGGCACCAATATCGTCAGGGGTAGGCAAGGATAAAACCTGACCGACAAGGTTCTCCTTATCTAGACTTAGCCAACTGACTACAGACTTAGCCTCGATACTCTCAACCATCTGTTTATAATACTCAGTTTTGGCACCACTCTCCTTCCAGTTAATGGTGTCACCTTCTTTGACCAAGCAAGAGGGTATATCAGCCTTGCGCCCGTTGAGCAAAATATGCCCGTGTTGAACTAGCTGACGAGCTTGAGCGCGGGAATCGGCGAAGCCTAAACGATACACCACATTATCAAGCCGCCTCTCCAGCAGCACTAGTAGATTTTCCCCGGTGATACCTGCCTGCCTCTCAGCTTGAGCAAAGACCAGCCTGAACTGCCTCTCCAGAACTCCATAGCTATAGCGGATTTTCTGCTTCTCTATTAATTGAAGCCCACGCTCAGAAACTCTACGCCGCCGACCCATAGGCCTCCTGCGTCTGTCCATGGCGCATTTAGGTGTAAGACACCGGCTGCCTTTAAGCATTAGCTTCTCATTACACCGGCGACACAACTTACAAACTGATGCTGTATATCTTGCCATTTTTTTATCTTATACCCGCCTTCTTTTAGGAGGACGGCAACCGTTATGCGGGATAGGAGTCACATCCATAATACTGGTAATATAAAGGCCTGAGTTCTGGAGAGAACGAATAGCCGCCTCGCGCCCACTGCCCGGACCCTTAACATAAACCTCTACCTGACGCAGGCCATGCTCCATAGCTTTCCGTGCCGCATCACGAGCTGCCAACTGAGCAGCATAGGGAGTACCTTTGCGTGAACCCTTAAACCCAGCCGTCCCCGAACTCCCCCAGGCGATAACGTTCCCCTCGGGGTCGGTGAGAGTCACCAAGGTATTATTAAAAGTAGATTGGACATAGGCTCTTCCTGAAGCAATGGTCTTCCGTTCTCGCCTTCTTCCTTTAGTTCGCTTCTTTTGTGCCATCTTGCTCTCCTGCTTAAACAAAATTTTGATTACTTCTTGGTCACGCCGCGCCTCTTGCCTCTGCCAGCTACTGTTTTACGGGAACCGCGCCGGACACGGGCATTAGTGCGCGTCCGCTGCCCTCTAACCGGCAAGTTATGGCGATGCCGGATACCCCGATAGCTGCCAATTTCAATAAGGCGTTTAATATCAAGGTTAACCTCTTTTCTAAGCTCCCCCTCAACCTTATGCTCCCGGTCAATAATCTCTCGGAGGCGGTTAACCTCCTCTTCGGTAAGTTCATCCGTCTTAACCTCAGAATTGACACCAGCCTGAGCTATAATCCGCTGACTCAGAGTGGGACCAATGCCGTAGATATACTGCAATGCGACCCAAATTTGCTTATTTCGGGGTATATCCACCCCAGCTATACGTGCCATCCAAGCCCTCCTTGCTCAACAGAATATTAGCCCTGCCTCTGCTTATGCTTGGGGTTAGAACAAATGACCATGACTACCCCTCGCCGCTTTATCACCTTACACTTTTCACATCTAACCTTAACTGAAGCTCTAACTTTCATAACTGCCTCTCATAGTATCCAGCAAAAGTATTACTTAAACCGATAGGTAATCCTGCCCCGATTCAGGTCGTAAGGTGAAAGCTCAACCAACACCTTGTCGCCAGGTAAGATTCTAATATAATGCAGCCTTATCTTACCAGAAATGTGAGCCAGTACCCTATGTCCATTGGGCAGCTCAACACGAAACATCGCATTAGGCAATGGCTCCACTACTACCCCTTCGACCTCAATAGCCTCCTTCTTAGGCATAAACCCCCTGTTTATAAAGTAGTAAGCACCTCAGGCTCAACGTCAGTGATGGCAATGGTATGTTCAAAGTGTGCCGAATAACTCCCATCACTGGTAAACACTGTCCAGTGGTTATCGCCAAGTTTAGTGCGCCAGTCACCAATGTTCACCATAGGCTCAAGGGCAAGTGCCATACCTTTCTTCAATACCGGTCCCCGTCCCGGTGGACCAAAGTTAGGTATTTGAGGCTCTTCATGCATCTCCCGGCCAATACCATGCCCTGTGTACTCACGCACCACTGAATACCCCCTCGACTCAGCATAATGCTGAATGGCGGCTGAAATGTCCCCCAGCCTCGCCCCGGGATAAGCAGCCGCGATGCCAGCTTTCAGGGCACCCTCGGTTGTTGCCATAAGCTGTTCCGCCTGCGAGCTAATGTTACCCACACCCACTGTTAGCGCAGCATCACCCTGAAAACCCATAAAAATAGCACCAAAGTCAAGGGATACAATGTCGCCCTCGTGCAGAACCCGTGACCCGGGAATCCCATGCACTATCTCGTCATTAACTGATACACAGAGATTAGCTGGAAATCCTCGATATCCCTTAAACGAGGGTTTGGCTCCCAGTCTTGCTACCTCTCTAGCTGCGATGACATCTAACTCCTCAGTTTTCATCCCCGGTCTCACCTGTAACTTTAGCACCTCCAGCACGGTGGCGACAATCCTGCCAGCCTGCCGCATAGCTGCAATTTCCTGGTCGGATTTGATGATTATGCTCATCCCACCCTCGAGCTGACAAATTCCATACGAAGAGCTTCTACTATTCTTCTCTCCACCTCATCTACACTCCCCTCTCCATCTACCTCTAATAGCTTACCTGCCTGGGTATAGTAGTCAATAAGGGGAGCCGTCTCAGCAAAATAGACCTCAAGGCGCTTTTTAACTGTCTGGGCGGTATCATCAGGGCGTTGATACAACTCACCACCACACTGGTCGCACTTACCCCAAACCTTGGGAGGAGAATTTACAGCATGATACGGGGCTTGGCATTGACGGCAAACCCAGCGCCCACTGAGCCGCCCCAGCAGCTCCTTCTCAGAGACCTTGATATATACCACCTTATCTATCGCCTTACCCTGCTCAGCCAGGGCTTTATCCAATGCCTCAACCTGTTTCAAATTCCTGGGAAAGCCATCAAAAATCACCCCGCTTTGTGAGTCAGGGGCCGATATACGCTCCAAAACCATTCGTATCGTTATCTCGTCAGGGACTAGCTTCCCCTTCTCCATATAAGACCTAGCCTGTATGGCTAACTCGGTCCCCTGTTCTAGTGCCTGCCGGAACAGGTCGCCAGTAGCAATATGCACTAGTTTCAGTTCCTGTGCCACTCCGGCTGCTTGTGTTCCCTTACCGGCACCGGGAGCACCCAGAAAAATAATATAGAGATTATTTATCAACCTCACCCCCTTAATCCCCCTCTCCTTCAAAGGAGAGGGGGAAGGTGCATGTTCTGAAGGGGCGGAGCCCCTTCAAATTTCCCTTGATAAGCGACCTCACGGTAGACAATTTTTACTCCTATTTCAACTGCCGAAATACAGCTTCTAGCAATCTTTATTTGATAAAGCCTTCGTAGCGCCGCATTACCAGTTGTGCCTCCATCTGTTTCATAGTATCCAGCACCACACCAACCACAATTAATAAGCCCATGCTGGACAATTGTATCACCTGGACATTGGTAATCTCCCGAGCCAAGAAGGGTATTATCGCCACTCCAGCTAGGAAGAGAGCACCTGCCCAGGTAATGCGGCTAATCACATGGTTAAGATAATTAGCAGTCTGTTTCCCCGGTCGAATCCCAGGAACAAATCCCCCCTGCCGCTGCAAGGTGCCAGATAAATCCTGCTGCTGAAAAATCACCATAGTATAAAAGAAGGCAAAACCGACCGTTAGCAGAAAATAGAACCCCCAGTAAAATAAGCCCATAGGCACGGCTGCATTAGGATTAAACAGGTTCATAATATGATTAGCCAGATTAGGGTCAGCCCCGGTCGGATTGGCAAAATAACTGGCTACCATCCCAGGGAAGAGCACCATAGACATAGCAAAGATAAGGGGTATCATCCCGGCGGTGTTCACCCGCAGCGGAATATGGGTTGCCCCTGATTGCTTATACATACGCCCACTACGAAAGACGGTGCGTGCATACTGCACCGGAATGCGGCGGTGTGCTTCAGTAAAGATAACTATGACCACAATGGTGACTAGGGCTATAAGAACATAAGCAACTAAGCCGCCAAACTGTTCCTTAGCCAGAAAACCGCTGCCAATCATTTCCGGTAAGCCAGCCACAATGCCGGCAAAGATTATTATAGATATACCATTACCAATGCCGTATTCAGTAATTATCTCACCTAGCCAGACCAGGAAGATGGTGCCGGCTATCATGGCAAAAACTATGGCTGCTGTTGGCAATAATTCAGCACTCGCCACAACACCCTCACGCTGGAGCAAAACTAGCTGTCCGTAACCGGCCAGACCAGCCAAAGGCACTGTCAGCCAGTGAGTAAACCGATTAATCTTGTGCTGGCCAGCTTCTCCCTCCTGGGAAATAGCTTGTAGCTGGGGTATAACCGGCACCATCAGTTGCATAATAATTGAAGCCGTTATATAGGGGTAAACCCCCATCGCCGCCACACTGAAGTTCCTCATGGCGCCACCACTAAACATGTCCAGCATGCCCAGTAACGGCATATTCTCAAATAGCTGCTGCAAGGCATCAGGGTTCACCCCGGGTAGGGGCACATGAGCTACAAAGCGGAATACTACCAGAATACCAAAGGTGAGGAGAATGCGGCGCCTTAAGTCAGGCAGACGGAAGGCGTCAAGCATCGCCTGAAGAAGTCGCGGCCTAGTTTGCCTCGGACGCATGCCCCACCTCCTCCACTCTGCCCCCTGCCGCCTCAATCTTGGCTTTAGCGGCAGTAGAGAACTTGTGTGCCTTTACCAAAAGGGGATGATTAATATCACCCTCGGCCAGAATCTTAACCGGCTGCCGTAGGGATTTCACCAACCCGGCAGCTACCAATCTCTCTGGTGTTACCTCACTCCCCGACTCAAACATACTAAGCTTGTTTAGATTAATAACGCTATACTCTGTCCGAAAAATATTGACAAAGCCACGCTTCCGTGGCAAGCGCTTAATTAGAGGCAACTGCCCACCTTCAAAGCCAGGCCTAGTCTTGTAGCCAGAACGAGACTTTTGCCCTTTAGAGCCCCGCCCCGAATAGGTACCATGTCCGCTACCGTCCCCCCGCCCCACTCGCTTCCTGCTCTTCTTAGAACCGGGAGCCGGGGACAGTTCATTCTGCCTCATCAGCTTTTGCCTCCACCTTGACTAGATGTCTCACCTTGTTAATCATACCTCGAATTGAGGCTGAATCATTATGGCTAACACTCTGATTTAGCCGACGAAAACCAAGAGCCTTCAAGGTTCTCTTCTGGCCCTCACTATAGCCAATACCGCTTTTGACCCAGGTGATATTTAGCCTAACCATTAGTTATACCGCCTCCTCGAGACTACTGAAAAAGCTAAAGACCTTTTTCAGCAAACTACCCCTCCTCACCACCAGCCTTAACTTCCACTGAAGAACTGCGTTCCTCAGTGGTTTCATTAACAACTCCCCTGCGTCTGGCCAACTCCTCCTTCGGGTCTTTAAGCTGGCTCAGGGCAAGCATCGTTGCCTTAGCCACATTAATGCGATTAGCGCTGCCCAGCGACTTAGTCAGAATATCCTTGATTCCGGCTGCCTCAAGCACAGCTCGAATACTACCACCGGCAATAATACCGGTGCCTGGTGCCGCTGGTTTAAGCAAGACCTGGGCTGCTCCGAACTTAACCTTCATTGTATAAGGAATTGTTGTCCCGGCTAGCGGCACTTTAATCAAATTCTTCTTGGCAATAGCGCTAGCCTTGTTAATGGCCAATGGCACCTCATTAGCCTTGCCCAAGCCAATGCCTACATTTCCATTGCCATCTCCGGTTACCACCAAGGCACTAAAACTGAGGCGTTTCCCCCCTTTCATCACCTTGGCCACCCGATTAATATTGATCAGCTTGTCAGTCAGGACAAGCTCTGTTGGCTCTATCTTGGTTAGCAGCTCCTTCATTCTTTCAAACTGTCTCCATCAAAATTTCAATCCCCCCTGGCGGGCTGCCTCAGCTAGGGCTTTAACTCTACCGTGATACTTGTACCCACCACGGTCAAAAGCTACCCGGCTTATCCCCTGGCTCAGTGCTCGCTTGGCTACTAGGGAACCGACTAGCTCAGATTTGGTCGTCTTGTTTTTACCAACGGCCACACTTTTTATCTCCGGGTCCAGGGTCGAGGCAGAGGCTAGCGTATGCCCTCGTGAATCATCAATCACCTGAACATAAATATGGTTCAGGCTGCGGAAAACACACAACCGAGGTCCAGAGTTCGTGCCCTTCACCTTGGCTCTAACTCGAAGGTGTCTTCGACGACGGGCCACCCTTGGGGTATCTTTCACCACTTATTCCCTCCCCGCTATAGCCTTACCCGCCTTGCCGGCTTTGAGGCGAACTGACTCCCCAACATATCTAATACCCTTACCCTTATAGACATCAGGCGGGCGGACAGCTCGAATCCTAGCTGCCACCTCGCCAACTACTTCCTTATCAATCCCCGTAACTGTGATGCGATTGCCTCCCTCTACACCAAGGGACACGCCTGGTAGCGGTGACACCTCTACCAGATGTGAAAACCCGATACGGATTACCAGCTTATCCCCGGCCTTTTCAGCCCGATAACCGACGCCCACTATTTCAAGCCCCCTCTCAAAGCCTCTAGTTACACCTTCCACCATGTTAGCCAAAAGACTCCGTGTCAGTCCGTGTAAGGAGCGATGCACCCGGCCATCGCTGGGCCGTAATACCACCAGGGTATCATTATCTAGGGTAATAGACATATCAGGATGAAAACGACGATGAAGCTCCCCTTTGGGTCCGGTTACAGTAACCTCACCCTGTTTAATACTCACCGTCACACCCGGTGGCACAGTTATCGGCATCCGCCCTACTCTAGACATAGGTATTGCTCCCAGACTTACTTACATCACGTAACATAATATTTCTCCACCAACCCCTTGGCGCCAGGCCTGTTGCCCCGTCATCACCCCCTTAGATGTTGAAACAATGGCAACGCCCAGACCACCAGCCACACGGGGAATCTCTTGCCAGCCAACATATACCCTTAGTCCAGGCTTACTTACTCGCTCCAATCCAGAAAGGACTGGCTGGTTTTTATCGCTATACTTGAGGTGAATCTGAATTGCCCGGTGCGGCTTGCCCCTAAGCACCTCATAGTCACTAATAAAACCCTCGTCTTTAAGGATTTTAGCAATAGACAGCTTCATCTTTGAGGCTGGTATCAGCACCGAATCATGCCGCACCATAACCGCATTGCGTATTCGGGTTAGCATATCCGCTATTGGGTCAGAGACAGTCACTCTTCCTCCCTTAAGCTATATTTAATCTAGTTACCAGCTTGATTTTCTCACGCCGGGAATCTGACCGGCAAGAGCCAGCTTGCGAAAGCAAATGCGACACAAGCCAAACTTACGTATATAAGCGCGAGGCCGACCACACAAGCGACACCGATTATGCTGCTGAACCTTATACTTAGCCGGACGCACCCACTTGGCAATTTTTGATTTCTTGGCCATTATAACTCCACTCAATCCAGAGCGAAAGGCATACCTAATAACTCCAACAGGTGCTTGCCTTCCTCATCCGTCTTAGCTGTAGTGATAATTGATATTTCTAGTCCTCGTGCCTTATCTATCTTATCGTAATCTATTTCCGGGAAAACAGTTTGCTCCTTAAAGGCTAAGCTATAGTTGCCCCAGCCATCAAAAGAGTTTCTGGAGACCCCTTGAAACTCACGGATACGGCACAAGATAGTATTTACCAGCTTGTCAAAAAAGTCATACATGCGCTCCCCTCGCAGGGTCACCTTTAACCCGATAGGCATCCCTGTCCTCAACCTAAAGGCAGCAATAGATTTCTTGGCGCGGGTGGTCACCGGGTGCTGCCCTGAAATAGCAGCTAAGTCCCCCTCGGCCGCTTCAAGAGCCTTGGCATTCTGAATTGCTTCTCCCACGCCAATATTAAACACCACCTTCTCCAGGCGTGGCACCTGCATGATATTCTTATACCCGCCACGCTCCATCAGGGCCGGGATAACCTCTTTTCTATACCTCTCCTTCAATTGTGACACTTAATCAATCACCTCATGACAAACATGACAGATCCGAACCTTCTTGCCACCCTCTAAAAAACGGAAACCAACCCGGGTGGGATGATTACATTTACTGCACAGTAACATAACATCCGACATATGAATTGGCGCCTCCCGTTCTATTATGCCCGCCTGCCTAACTTGGCGCATGGCCCTGGTATGCCTTTTGATAAAGTTGATACCCTCTATCATTACCCGTTCATCCTTGGGGTAAACAAAGCGCACCTTACCCTTCTTACCCCTATCCTTACCGGCGATAACCAGCACGGTATCATTCTTTCTAATCCTCATCGCTACTAAAACTAGCCGGAGAAACCTAGATTACCCAGCTTTTGCCTTTCCCCGCTAACCTCCTATAAGACTCGCCGTCCCCCTCATAAAACCTCGGGTGCCAATGAGACAATCTTGGTAAAATTTTTCTCTCTCAGCTCCCTGGCTACCGGTCCAAATATTCGGGTTCCCTTAGGGTTATTCTTGTCAGTGAGAATCACAGCCGCATTCTCATCAAACCTGATGGAAGAACCATCGGGGCGTCGATATGGCTGAGCGGTGCGAATAATAACCGCCCTGACCACTTCCCCCTTCTTTACCGCTCCCCCGGGGGTTGCCCGTTTGACTGAAGCTACAATGATATCACCCACCCGAGCATATTTCTTACCAGTGCCACCCAGCAAGCCAATACACATAATCTGTCGGGCACCGGTATTATCTGCCACCTTAAGTCTAGTATAAGATTGAATCATGCTGCCCTATCCTTTTCCTAAACTTTCAACCTGCGCTAGCTCCTACTATATTTTTACTGCCAACGCCTATGAGGTTTCCCTAGCCATAAGAAAGTTTCAGGTTATCTCACTAGGCAGAACCTCTACTACCTCTTTCTTGCTTATTATCTCAGCCACTCGCCACCGCTTCTCCTTGGACAGGGGACGAGTTTCTACAATCCTTACTATATCCCCTTTCTCACACTCATTCTTGGCATCATGAGCCTTATACTTAACTACCTTTTTGATAGTCTTCCTATATAGCGGATGATGCTTGGTTGTCTCCACCGCCACCACCACCGTCTTGTCCATCTTATTACTTACTACACGACCGGTCCTGGTTTTGCGCTTTGTCTCCATTATTTCAAACTTACCTCAGGCTTAACTTTGTCTCGTAGACTGAAAAACCTACCCCAGGCTTAGCTCTCTCTCCCTCATTATAGTCTTAAGCATGGCAATCTTCCTTTTAACCTGCCGAATTTGGCGATGGTTTACCAATTGCTTGGTGCTCAGGCGAAAGCGAAGCTCAAAAAGCTCACGGTGAGCTGCCTCCAGTTGCCTTACCAAGTCTTCCGAACTGAGAGCCCGAATTTCCTCGACCTTCACCCTGCGCTTGCTCCTACTGTTTTTTCACGGCCAGCGGCTACAGTGGACCCTCTGGTGACAAATCTAGTGTCTATCGGGAGTTTGTGCGAAGCGAGACGCATTGCCTCTTTAGCCACTTCCTCAGCAACACCCGACATTTCAAATAGAATCCTGCCCGGTTTAACCACAGCTACCCAATGGTCAGGGGCACCCTTCCCTGAACCCATGCGGGTCTCCGCCGCCTTTTTGGTAACCGGTTTATGGGGGAAAACACACACCCAGATATTGCCACCACGACGAACATGATGAGTAATTGCACGGCGAGCTGCCTCAATTTGACGAGCGGTAACCCAAGCCGGTTCCAGTGCCTGCAAGCCAAAATCGCCAAAGACAACCGTGTTCCCTACATTGGCTTTACCCCGGCGCCGTCCTTTGTGAGCCTTACGGAATTTCACTCGCTTAGGTTGTAACATCATTCTCTCCCGGTTCTATAGATACCTCTGCCTCGGCTACTGGCTCGGCAGGTGTCTCCTCTACCTCCTCTACCTTGGCTTCCGGAGTAGGTGCTGCTCTAGCTCTCCTCTTTGCCGCTGGCTTAGCCGGCTTCTCCTCCACTTCCACACTTGCCTCGGCTACCGGCTCGGCAGGTGCCTCCTCAACCTCCTCTACCTTGGCTTCCGGAGTAGGTGCTGCTCTAGCTCTCCTCTTTGCCGCTGGCTTAGCCGGCTTCTCCTCCACTTCCACACTTGCCTCGGCTACCGGCTCGGCAGGTGCCTCCTCTACCTCCTCTACCTTGGCTTCCGGAGTAGGTGCTGCCCTAGCTCTCCTCTTTGCCGCTGGCTTAGCCGGCTTCTCCTCCACTTCCACACTTGCCTCGGCTACCGGCTCGGCAGGTGCCTCCTCTACCTCCTCTACCTTGGCTTCCGGCAGA